>Ga0307514_10000421_pt1 | contig 93622 bp, 76 predicted proteins | sample 16_EM_MG_FD_203088 | JGI IMG/M metagenome (GOLD analysis project Ga0307514, IMG submission 203088) | Populus trichocarpa ectomycorrhiza microbial communities from riparian zone in the Pacific Northwest, United States - 16_EM | ecosystem: Host-associated > Plants > Roots > Unclassified | place... | reverse complement strand
TTACCCGCCGGATCAGGACTCGTACCTGCCGTATCGGGGATGGTCAATTGACTCGCACACGAAATTCTCTCAAGTCCCAGTTTCTCATGATCATTTCCCCCATCTCCTCTGATCTCCCTCTTTCTTGTGCTCAACTCTACCATCACCAAAGAACACGAAGTTAAGTCATCCCTCTCTATCTCTCCATGCCATAATCATGAGTTAACACCGAGTACAGCATACACCAAGTACAGCATCATCCCAAGATCGACTGTCTCCCGCTCCCAGCCAGTTTCTCATCTCTCGGCGGATGTTGTACTCAACTCTCTACATTCCCACAATTACAAGTTAACCAATGAATAGAGTTTCAGTTGCCATCGCGCCTCCCTCCAAATTGACCGCCTCCAAGTACTCCTCCAATCTCGCTCGATCATAGCCTGCAAGTGCATCTCCAAACTCGATCGATCATGGTCTCCAAATGCAGCTCTCAGTTCACTTGATCTCGGCCTCCAAGTGCATCTCCAAACTCGCTCGATCACGGCCTCCAAGTGCATCTCTCAGTGCACTCGATCTCGGCCTCCAAGTGCATCTCCAAACTTGATCGATCTCGGCCTCCAAGTGCAGCTCTCAGTTCACTCGATCTCAGCCTCCAAGTGCATCACCAAACTTGCTCGATCACGGCCTCCAAGTGCAGCTCTCAGTTCACTCGATCACGGCCTCCAAGTGCAGCTCTCAGTTGACTCGATCTCGGCCTCCAAGTGCATCTCTAAACTCGCTCGATCTCGGCCTCGCAGTGCATCTCTCAGTTCACTCGATCACGGCCTCCAAGTGCATCTCTCAGTTCACTCGATCTCGGCCTCCAAGTGCATCTCCAAACTCGCTCGATCACGGCCTCCCAGTGCATCTCCAAACGCGATCGATCACGGCCTCCAAGTGCATCCCTCAGTTCACTCGATCCCGGCCTCCAAGTGCATCTCCAAACTAGCTCGATCATGGCCTCCAAGTATATTGTTAAGGAGCGATGGTGGGTGTACGGAGATACACGGGTAATGGAGGTGGAATGAGCGACGCGTAGTATATATTCGGGAGACCCCGGGGTAGATAGACAGCATCTCATTTTCATCTCATCTTGTCATACAACGAAAATACACACTCTATCTTTCCCAACTTTTGGTCTCACTCGCTCTTTCCGAGATTTCGTGGATCGATTCAATTGCGTGGATCCTCACGGCCAGGTAGTATCATATCTTCTCACCGTCTTCCTACGCTCCTCGAGCTTAATGTAGAAGGAACGTGAGGAGAGATTTTCGCAGCGGCAATTCCGATGCAAGTGTGTACCCAATGAACCCATTGCGATGTATGGTCACAGTTGGCCACAACGCCAGAGTGTTTGTGGACAATAGGAGACTGACAGAGCGAGAAGAAACGGCGAAACAGCGATCGGAGGGCGATATGCAACGCGACGCGTAATATCGACGCCGGGCGCGGAGTAATCCGCCACCGGGGTGTCTCTGACGGCTCTGACGGAGCGCATCCACTCTGACGCAGCCATTCCGCCCGGACGGAAATGTTTTTTGCTGATGCAGCCTCTGACAGATGTCCAGTAGTCATGGAAATGCACACGGCTGATGACAAGTCAAATTGGCCTGCTCAATTCTGAATGTCTGCAAAAATGTCTGCTAAGGCTGTTCTGAATAGTACACTGAATGACTGCAACATCTCTGCTGATTTTGTCCTAACGGTGATCAAAAATGACCACTGATGGTACCAAATAGTCTCCCAAGAGACATTGTAAGAGACTGTCAAGATAACTACCCAGAGATGATCACCTATATTATTCAGCAACAGATATAACTGTTGAACAACTTCACATTGAGCTAGAATCTGAGGATTGTAGGGAGCATTAAGAAACATTCATCAACCAGGAACACACTCATGCCATAATCCAATTAACTTGACAGACATGCAGCCTACCAAGACCCTACGAAATGATGAATCAATCAATTCCATACTCTGCATAACCAATGTACAAAGTGGCTTTCTAAGAGCAGAAATGTGATCCTGTTACAGTAAGTATGACCACATACAGTGACGCATATGTAGTAGGTATGGATCAATGATATACTGCCCACAGCAATGCAATTGCCGGATTCTGTCACACTGAAATTGTCAGCTGCAATTAACAAATGATAACTGACTGCTTTGATGAAGCCAGCAGGAAAAGCTCACATTGATGCAAACCGTCACAAGACGGCATTGGAATCAGGTCAAGATTGAGTACATTGGAATGTCCCATATGTTGGTAAGTCAGCAGGAAGAACATAACACAATGAAGTACCATTGATATGATATTTAGATTGAGTATATTGGGACATCTCATATGATAGTCACTAAACAGGTTGAGCATGTCAGAGTTGACACCTGACCAGGCGATGTGGAAGGATATCCACAGCTGAAAGAAGTTCATCTGCAGATGAAGCATAAGTTAAACTGAATTTAGGCGCAAATTACAGTAAGTTTACAATTATACTACTACCGAGCCATAATGGTAAGTGATAATCAATATGATAAAGTTGTCATGGATAAACAAATGTTCAAAAGATGGAGATCACCATGCCAGATCAGACAAGTCTGACCGACAGGTCAATAATATCCCTGAAGCATGTCAACCCAACAACACATTTAGAACTCTTCTGAGTACTCTTCCAAGATGTTGACAATGCACTCTACAATATCAACCCTGACTCTACTGGAGGAACCAATCAACATCACACAAAAGAAGTCAACCAAACGGTTACTGAAGCAGACTGAGAAAGATCATTACCATCTTCATTTCAACTGCCACTAACTGATAGTGTTAACAACAGTTGCAAATTCCTGGATCGGTTTCGGGTCTAGTTCCGATCTGCAACCAGACCGTTGCAATGAGTTCTACCACACAAATACCCAGACTGTTGCCATTGGGCCGGTTTTACGAGCAACACCCGGCATTTCAAACTCACAACTTTCGCTCCCAGTGAGCAACTGAGTTCTGATCGTATTATGAGATGGTCAATATGTAAATTGTGCAGTTTTAGCAGCTCTTTCACCTCCCGCTTTCACATTTGTGATCAGACCAATATTTGTTGAGTCGCTATTGAACACCTACGAATTTCATGTACTACTTGGCATTCTTTCACAGCGATTCAAAGAATATTGGTTGGATCGCAAATCTATAATTGGGAGGTGAATGAGCTGCTAAGACGGTACAATCTATGTATTGATAATGTCATGATACAATTAGAACCCAAGAACATAATTGTGGGCAGAGATCAGTCAAAGTTGTAGGAACCATAAAATGCATCCGCGCTCCCATTAACAATCCGGCGCTATGTATCCAGTTCTGGTTTCTTGGCTATTCCTGACCTGAACTGGGGCCTTTTGTTTGGTTCCTACCTAGACCATTGCCGGGTAACCCGGAACGGTTTCTAACACTTCTAACTGTCAGCAGTACAATATATGCTACAAAGCATGGGGAAGCACTGCATGAAGGCTCAAGAGAGTGCAGGCATACTTGAATCCGGTTAGTATAACAATCATTTCAGAAGATCACCTGTAATATGTCAATGAATGTGATGAAACTGCATAACTGACATAAACAATGGACTGATAAAACCACTGCCAGCAGCGCATGCTCCCATCGATGCCAAGTTATGAGTAGAGGCTCGACCACCATGGCAATTGTGACTAAAACCTTTGCCAGGATAAAAGAACTTACAAGTACAGTACTGGAAGGGAGGCCAGACACTGGATAAGTACAGGTATAAAGACAACCAGAAATTGAGAACCGAGGCTCAGAAGCGGAGGACAATGTGCAATAGACATTTAGAACTCATGACCAGAGGAATGTAATCACTTGGGCATTTCTTTGTCTGTTCTTCTCTTCTCTCCTCTGTACTCCTTGACATCTCAGGCACTTGGCCCAATACAAATGAGGTTGGCATGCATTTTTGCCACATCTGCATCCAAGTCATACAAAGGTGGGGTCTTTCAATGTAACAAATCCACAACAAGGCTACCACACATTTCCTAACAGTCACAGAACTATTGACTTTGTATGAGTATGTATACAGTATGAATAGTGTTGTGACAAACCTGTTGAGATGATTGATTGATTCAGTCTATGTCTAAGATGACACGCAGCCTATGTGGTAGCTGCCAGTCCTAACCCACAGCCATGTGATGACATATTCTACAAAGACTTGGTTTAACACTCATCCAGGGCGTTATTACGTCCGACAAACACTAAGCCATTGAAAAAACAGACAGAAATCAATCAGAGGACATAAGACAAAGGCCAAACTATGCCATGCTCTGAGCTCCTCCAAAACGACCATTCTCTCGCTCATGCTTCCTCAGCTGGGTAGACGATTGTGCCGTCGGCTTCAGCTGTCTGGACTTCCAGTCAACCGCTCCTCCGAAGGTGACACACAGTCCTGTTGTATCATGATCTGTACCGCGTTGAAGAACTGTATTGAAGGTACTGCTCCAACCAGCTGGAGTGGCATAGATTCTCATACACCGCCTCTCGGTCTCAATCATGGCTTTTGCTGTTGGTGTCAAAATTGGAGACGCGTGTACAGGGCGATGTTGCCTTCTGCTCGACAAACGAAGCGGAAGATTATAGATTCCCTTTTAATCGTAAGGCCTTATAGCCGGTTTTAGGGTGGCGCATCAAAATTGGAGACGCTTCTCCATGGCGATGATAACATCCATTTAGCAAATGAAGTGAAAGTGTTGATCGTCATTTCTTTTTGAACACAAGCGTTCATAGTGCGTGCGTATGCAAATGGGTGTCTGTCGAGATCAAAACTGGACACACTTCTCGGTGGCAATGTTGACTTCCACTTGACAAACAAAGTCGTAGTGTTGATCGTAGCCTGTTCCGTTGCTGATGCTCGTGTAGTTGAGTATGAGTTGGTGTTGGTGTTGGTGTTGGTGTTGGTGTTGGTGTTGGTGTTGGTGTTGGTGTTGGTGTTGGTGTTGGTGTTGGTGTTGGTGTTGGTGTTGGTGTTGGTGTTGGTGCTGGTGTTGGTGTCAAAATTGGAGACGCTTCTGCATAGCTCCCATTCGATTGGAGACGCTTCTCCGAAGGTCACTCTGCCGTCTCAGCTAGCCCAACAAAACACATCCCATACATCGTGGATCCAAGTACGTGGCCTCCCAGGTGGAGGAGGGGTTGACATCATTGAAGTTTTAGGGTGAAGGTACATACTGTACTACTAACAAAGCGTCCTCGTCCTCACAGTAGAGGAGTCCACAGACTTCATGGATTAAGGGCCACAATTGCCACTGCTGGTCTCTCAAGTCTGTTGTCACAAATCACATACCCAGTGCATTCTTCTGGCGGACACACCACAGCGCTCCATTGGGGTTTTGTGTGTGTCTGCCAAGATCTCCCAACCATCCGTGGTCTATTACCTGCCCACTTCTCATTAGCTATCCAAATACCATGCGGTATGTCAATCTGGTTGGCTGGCCACCGGTTGACCTGTTACGAAATGGCTTCGAACAGATTTCGTTGTTGCCCCGAACTCCTCCAAGGGTGATGACCTGAGCTCGTCCGAGGGTGTTAACACATTGTTAACCCAAACTCCTGCCAAAGAGCTCCCCATACTCGTCCCAAACAAGTACTGTCGATGTGTCCTGTTCATGTGTCGTTCGCTCTCCATCATCTGGTATACCCGTGGACCTCATTACTGCGGCCATCGCAGCTATTGAAGCCAGTGCTGCCGTTGCAGCCGTTGCGCCCATTGCAGTGATCGCAGACCTCTACACAGTTCAGTGTGGGATTTCGTCGAGAGGAGGCATCTGAGTCCATTGCATCGTTGAATCGTCGGCCTTGGTCCGTAGGGTGTCCTGATGCCAGATGTGGTCGAACCGCATCCAGGACCCCACGGCCTCGCCAGTATGAAAATTCGCGATTCGACTATTATCGCTAGATAGTTGTCGAAAATGGTTTCAGGATTGTGGTTGCGCCCAGGCTCATAACCTGTGGTGAAGAACCTGTCCAGATGATTGATTATTTGAGTCTAAGTGTAAGATCACACATAGCCTATATAGTAGCTGCCAGCCCTAACCCACAGCCACGTGATAACGTACTCTACAAAGACTTGGCCTTACAAATATTAATAGTTTGCTTTGCGTTACATTTCTTTTCTCTTGTAGAGTTTCTACAACCCAGAAGATCTGTCCTGTACATGTGAGATAACATAACAGTACCATCTAACCTGGTGGTTGGTAAGGAAAATTCTATGAAGTTGGCTCACCACAAGTTGTAGAATTCTACTTGTAGTCATCATTATACCTCTATATCTACAATTACTCACATTCATGTTTGAAACCATATTGCTATTATTTACATACAATTGCCTATGAGACCAAATGCTGACATATGTACCCTTACCCTCTACATATATTGCGCTGCCTGTATGCATATTTCTATATATTGACTCTAGACAACAATTTGCTACTTCATATGCAGGGGTACATTGACATCTTGCAAGGATCTTCATGTACATGCATGTCACTATCATATAGCCAATTATAAATTAGCACTTCATTCAATGTAGAGCACATTGGGCAAGTAGTATCTGAATATTTGAATAAAGTCTGCACCTGATATGTCAGTTCCATTGCAAGGTATGAAGGTTTCTTTTCCTTTGCTGAATGTCATAACATCTGCTCATCGAAAAACTGGGCTATATATGATTTCCAGAAGTGAACTTTCGCATCAGGCCTTACAGTGTCCAATGGTGAAGGGCTTTTTTCATTAACATTCACAGGGTACATAGTTGGATATGGTGTGGATGGAAGATCTGATCTTGCAACAGAGCCCACTACTAGTGGGTCAGGTATTGCTATAGAAACAGATTTGGCTAAGCAAATCAGATGTAATGAAAGCCAAGCAAACATACACCGTCAATACTTTGATGTGTACCATGGTGGGAGTGTTTACCTCAAATGATCATTTGCATAGGGGAATGAACATTATTTGGAATTCGAATAGAATGTTTATTGTGGTGTTGTGGAAAGGGAGTTGGAGTCAATTGGTGATGTTTTCATGGTGAGCTCTTTCTTTCATTTCCTTTCTCCCTCACATTCACCTAGTGTTAGCAACGGTTCCGGACCGTCACTTCGGGTCCGGGTCCGGTTCCAAATCGAACTGTTGCCAAATTGGTGGTCTGGGTCGTCAATAAACCCGAACTGCCCACTCGGGTACGGTTCCATGGAAAACTCCCAACCTGTCTGAATTGGGTGCGTTGGCAGTGGGTTGCCCAGTGGGTCCATTTATAGATTCATATAAGGCGCTTGAATGTGCAGTGTATTAATAGTGTCTTATCAAAATCGCATTTTCAGCAACCAACAATGTGCTTTTGCTTGATGAGCAGTTTGCAATATCGAGTAATTTGGTATCTGTATTTCACCTTCGATATATGGTATTTTTGCCTAGCAAGGCGGTCAATAATACAGTTATGCACGTGAAGATCCGCGCGATGCCTTGATTACGAAATACGCAGGTCCTAAAACTGTTGACTCTCCGTTGACGCTCATTTTCAGGATGCCGCAGGGAGCATCTCGCTGTTGTTTTTGCCAGTACAGGCTGCTAATATCTCATAAATGGATATCCACAACCAATCAGAACATAACTTCCTCCAGATGCAAAGCTAAAAATCGTTCACGCTCCATTGACGCTCATGCTAAGAATGGGGCGATAACCATGTTGCTATCTCTTTTACCAATAAAAGCGGCCAATACGTCCGTTATGCATAACAACGACCAAGTCACTGGTGTATTACCGTGCTTACAAGACCACAAATTGTTGACGCTCTGTTGACGCTCATGCTAAGAATGGGGCAGTGACCGTGTTGCTATCTCTTTTGCCAATAAAAGCGGCCAATACGTCCGGTATGTATAACAATGACCAAATCACTTGTGAATTACCGTACTTACAAGACCACAAATCGTTGACGCTCTGTTGACGCTCATGCTAAGAATGGGGCGGTGACTGTGTTGCTATCTCTTTTGCCAATAAAAGCGGCCAATATGTCCGTTATGCATAACAGTGATCAAGTCACTTGTGAATTACCGTACTTACAAGACCACAAATCGTTGACGCTCCGTTGACGCTCATGCTAAGAATGGGGCGTTGACTGTGTTGCTATCCCTTTTGCCAATAAAAGCTGCCAGTACGTCTGTTATACATAACAACGACCAAGTCACTGGTGAATTACCGTACTTACAAGACCCCTAATCGTTGACGCTCCGTTGACGCTGATTTTAATGTATTATCCATTCAATATCTGCTGCCATCGATAATTGTTTTTATCCTGATTTGACTTTATCGGTTGTCTTTCTGCCTGATTGAGACTCGGCCCTGTGGCAAAGCCGAGCGGTGTAACTATGTTGCACTGTTCACTCTCACACGACTAAAAAAGATATATCATGCCAAAAGATTCATTGTGCCTGCTATACATCTATTTATGAACCGATATTCACAAGCTACTTCTTACCATTCGCCCATAATATATCTCCAACTGAAACTCTCGGTCAAGCTGCATAAAGCTGGCAAACCATTGACACATTCCGTCCTACTTTGTCTTCCCTCTTGTATTTCTCTGTGTTTCAACTGCATTGACCATCACTAACACCTTTTCAGCCTGTCTCTTTGACTTCCGTGTCAGCCGAACCAATCCGGGCACATTTGGCGTGGCGCTCACATGCTGCTGCTCTGTGGATTCCGAATCCTCGATGCCATTGTTTTGCTCTATATTGGATTCATCGTCCGCTGCGCAATCATCTCGCTGTCATTTGGATTATCCAAGTCGCCATTCCAGTTAAGCCAATCATCGGTGTCCGAAATGCATTCCGGTGCGCTATCCTCGTCGCTTCCTACTGGATGACAGTTGATTCTCCGGATTCGGCGAACATTTAAGATTTGAGTTCTTCCTCCAAGGAGGTCCTTTGCAGACAAAGCTGGTGGCAAAGGTGATCTTTCTGACAATTTAAATACAGCGGCTCCATCATGTGGAAAGAGTGACCAGGATGCTTTGGCGATCTCTTCCATGTCCGAAATGTATCCTACGGCGGTCATCTGCTTGTTTTGAGCGCGAGATTCCTTCTGGGTAGCACGTAAGTTTTGGCTGCCCTGCCACATCTCCAAAAAGTCGTGAACTTTGGCCATTCTGTGCAATTTCCTTTCCTCCACCTCTTTCTTCATTTCCAAGTCGTTTTCTGTGTTTTTGGTATCCAATTCCGGGTCAGTGCCTGCCAAAATCCCGTTATTGGCTCGAGCAAACTGCCTTACGACGACTTTTTCTCCAAGGGTCTCGCCGGTGGTTTTTGACTGCCTCCAGCCAATAACATCTCGGCCAAGGGAAAAACTGGCCTCCACTCAGACACCATGTGGTATGATAGAGAATATGTCACGCGCCACATTGGAGAGATCGGCGTATTTTGAGTGCGTTTCCTCCTGTTGGCGCCACCAATCGGTTATGTCCGGTATCCAAAATGTACTACTAATCTCCATTGGGTCGGAGTGGTAATCATTGAGATTTGGATTAATTTGTCCCCAGTTCTTCGGTGCTTCAGGCGGCGAATTCAAATAGAGCCTGGTGGCGGTCAGTAAGCGGGCTGCGCGATCGCTTCATCCAGGGGTCGTCTCAGCCACATTGTTAGACGTTAAGTATTCCTCATATCTCGGTCAATATGGATTAAACTGGATATCGAATATGATTTTCCTCTGGAAACTTACTATTGTGATTCTTCGACTTCCTTGCCTCTTCAAAATGGCCAAAGCTGTTTCATCGACCATTGAACTAGTCAATTCAGTGACCTCTGACTCTGTTAATTCGTTTAACTTTGCGATGTGAGCTTTTGCCAGCAAGTGTTTCCCCATTGAGCTTGTCCCATATTCTGATGGATGGCGAAGAACTTGATGGCAAAGGATACATATGATGCCAGGGCTGCCGGATTCCTCAATTCCACAGTGTAAATACAATCGCCACAAAAGCGCATGTGTAGAAGCATTACAAGCAACAGGCCGCTTCGAGCCTACATTCATTGAAGCCCACCATGCATCGAAGATGATTCGCAAAGTAATGTCGCTCAAATCGCGAATAAAGCCACGTTCATTTTTGGAAGAGATCATAACCTCGAGCAATGAGGTGTTCAAAAATTTTGTATCCAACATGGCGGTACACATTAGGAAGCTGGGTAATACGACTCGAAAGACTGCTGAAAATAATGATACAGTCAAGCAGACTGCGGGCTCTTAAATATTGACTCTACAGCTACAAGGAAAATACTCAGATCAGTAAGACATTGCATGCATATTTGTGAAGTTGAATACAAGAACAGATTGGAACGACTGACCGCGTAAAACTCCGTTTAGGAACAGCATAATACAGTTTATTGCTGTGTAGCGTTCGGAGCCTTGACGCACCGTGGGCGCTCAATTGTAGGAGGCGGACGCGATATCGTCACTTGCATTTTTGCCAATAAAGGCTGCCGATAGGTTCATTGTGGTTTATCTGCGTTCCATTCCAGTAAGATTATCCAAGATGCCAGTGCAACAATCGTTGACGCTCCATTGACGCTCATTTTGGGACATGGTTACGATCTTGATCTATGCATATTTGCCTAGAAAGGCGGCCGATAGTGCGATTATAGATCATTGTAGTCGCACAGCCCCTTGATTCTGCAAGATAGAAGGGCTCAAATTGTTGACACTCTGTTGACGTTCATTTTTAGGGCATAGTGACGATGTCGTCAAAAGCATTTTTGCCTAGAAAGACGGCCGATTGTCCGATTATGCCTTAATGTCGCCGCACTGCCCTCGCATTGTCCAAGATGCATGGCCAAAAGTCGTTGACGCTCCGTTGACGCTCATTTTTAGGACATAGTAGCGGTGTCGTTGCAACCGTTTTCGCCCAAAAAGGCAGCCAATTATTTGATTATGGCACAATGCTGCGGGAAAGCCCTAGGATTCTCCATGATACAAGGCTAAAAGTCAGTGACGCTCCGTTGACGCTCATTTTTAGGACCTAGTAGCAGTGTCGTCGCAACAGTTTTTGCCTAGAAAGGCAGCCGATAATCTGATTATGGCACAATGTCGCTGGAAAGCCTTAGGATTCTCCATGATACAAGGCTAAAAGTCGTTGACGCTCCGTTGACGCTCATTTTTAAGACATAGTAGCGATGTTGTCGCAACAGTTTTTGCCTAGAAAGACGGCCGATAGCGCGATTATGGAGTAACATCGCCACACAGCCCATGCATATTCCAAGATGCAAGGCCAAAAGTCGTTGACGCTCTGTTGATGCCCATTTTTAGGACATAGTAGAAATGTTGCTACCACCATTATTATATTGAAAGGCGGCCGATAGTTCGATTACACCTTACTGTACCCGCACATCTTACTGGATGTTTCATGACGCAATGCCAAACATCGTTGACCCTCCGTTGACACTCATTTTTAGGATGTGGCAACGAGCGAGTCATTTGCTTTTTTTGCACTAACGCTGACTAATACATTCACTTTGGACCGATATGACAATGCAGCCTATTGATTGCCGAATCTGTAGAACTTAAAATCTTGACACTCTGTTGACGCTCACATTCATCACATCGAAACAGCCTTTGTACACTCAATAATTGTATGCAACCAATCATATACGCATTTTTGACATCCAGTATTACTTTTGTCTGTATTATCGTTTGCATCCAGAAGTTTTGTTACCTCTCAATTTCTGATCAACTGCTATCTACGCTATCTGAGTGAGAAATGACGTGGCCTATTACATTCTCGCGCTTTCGGCCGGCAATTGACGGCATGTAGATCATTTCACTAGTTTTTAGTAAATATAGCTTGACTTCCTCACCATTCCTTCTCCAGCTCCTTCTCCTCAATTTCGATGATGTACCACAAGCAATTTCAAATATCTCAACCATGTGCACCAGGTCTGTGCGGCGAGTTATGCAGTTGGATACATGGATGAATTCAGCATGACGGTTGTCATTCAGATCGATTCGTCGTGCGCACTGACCGCTCTTTCTATGGCACGTATGACATCACTCACTTAAATTTTGTTAACATATTTCGTCACTAATATTGCTTTTGCTTTGTTGCTTAACAGTTACATGCAAAAGGAAACTGAATGTTGGGGCCGTCTTACAGTGCGATTTCGATTGTAGAACATTCACATGGTGTGTTCGACCCTTGCACATGCACAGACGAATTATCATGTCTCACAATTTGGTCACTGAACTCAAGAAATAGCTGACACTTAGCAAAATTGGTAAACACCTTGCGTTTCACCGCGATCAGACATGAAGAAATGAATTTTGCATATCTATTCTTCTGCAGACGCAGTAGCCGTCACCATCTCTTCGTCGGAATCTGATACCTATATGGTACTTAGCAGGAGGGTATATGCGGGGTAAAAGCTTACTGGTTCAACTGGCTTCACTTAGAGTAACGTGAACGGATCGAGCTTCGCAGCTGGCTCACCACTCGGTACGCTCGATTTTGACTGCGGCTTCCCCGAACATAGCCTGATATGACTACTTCCTGGTCGAGAAGTCCCTTGCGGCCTTGGCGATATTCCGGGGACAATGCCAAGACTCTCCATAAGCTCTCCAAATGTTGTTGGCGGAGGTGCCGGAGCGTCATTATTGGTTTGCGGCTGAACGACTGCTGGAACCCTCAATTCAGATGTGCCGTACTTCTTATCTCGTTCACGGAAGTAGTCAGCTGCATCCTCCCATCCGGGTTGAGTCAGTTTGTCAAGCTTCATCTGCTTCTGCCGAAAGCTCTCCATGCGCTGCTGTACCGTTTTGGTGATTGTGCCCATCACCCAGCCGGGTTCGTCATCATCGCTCAGCTTGCGCTGCTCAGTATTTTCATCATCCTCGTCTTCCCCATTCTCCCCATTGTCGGAACTTGCAAGATCACACAGACTGTCTCCGATAGCAACCAGCATCTGCTCAAAAGTCTTTTCGGGCTCTCTGGACGTCAATCCCGCGATTTCAGCATGCGTCATATCGTCCTGCTCTTGTTGAACCGCTGCCTCTGCGTCTTCAACTCGCTTTCTTGCCCCAGCAGTTTCTCTCTCAACATAATCTTCAATCCATTTCTCTTTCTCTTCATTTCTTAAGAAGTGTGTTTCTCGTTGCTTTTCTGCCGCAAGCTTCTTTTTGGATCTCAAGCTGCGCAAAGCCCCAAGGGCTCCGACTCTCTCTGCCTCTGACCCGCTCTTGCCTTCATTCGCTTGATGACATCGTAGGGTTGACCACGTTGTCGATTTACCATATCTGCCTGCCAGGAGTGGCGAAAAGTTCTTTTTCGGAGCATTGACCATTGTAGTTTGCATGGACTTTGTTGTTGGGCGAGATGTTGGATGTTGCAAGTTATGGACAATATGGAGGCAAGCTGCGTCTTTTATGTCAAGGTTGGTACCTTTACTCATCATGAACAAAGCAAAATCTCCCTGTTGACTGTCAAGAAATCAGGAATAGAGACGCTAACCGTACGATATGACATGATTGTTAGCATCATTTTCATGTAATATCCCGGGGATTATTTGAGACAAACATCTGCAGACGTCCTTTCCCTCAAACTGCAACTTATTAGTATCTAGCAATTGAGCGATTCCGGGGGTCTTACACCGTAATTTATCCCTCTTAACAAACAAACAACATCAGACCGATTCTTTGCAAATTGTGGGGCGGTGGGAATCCCCTGCAACTTGCAGCCATACTCAGTAGGATTCATCTTGAGCATAACGATCATCTTGGCTGCTACTTATTCCATTCTGACATGAAGCTAACTATACAGTCCTCAGGGCTTCCCACTTCCTCTCGTTATCATCTGCCTCTCCTATTCCACACCAGCACATCATGGATACACAACCACCTCCACCAGGTGAGAGCGGATCGAATACTGGCAGATTGCGGGTGCTACATCCAATACGGAAATTCTTGGCACACAACAAGAGCGCAGACACAAGTTAGTTAACTGCGACGCTGCCAATGCAGCCACCAAACATATGACCCAGGATGCACATTTAAACATCGTCTGCAAGACTGGAAGCAGGAAAAATAGGAAGTACCATGTGGTAGGATGTGAGTGTATCCATATCGTGGCAATCGGCGGTCAATGAACTGATTAACGTACAGCTGGTGTCCATAGAGAGCTACCTAATGAATTTATTGCTGCCCGTAATGGGAAACCTCCATGGTCGACAAAGGCATTTGTCCGCACAGTCCCCAAAATCGATTATCATGATGTTGTCAGCTCTGGTATTTTCGCAGATGAATTTCCTGATAAGCATCCCCGAGTGTGGACGAAACAGGCGTTAATCACTTTAGAGGAGGCTACAGAAGTGTATATGGTAGAGGTAAGAGCCGAATTTCATTGTTAGAAGCAGCAACTAATGGCTTGTAGATTTTCAACATGTCTGCAACTATGGCAAGGCAAGGAGGTCGGGTACAGCTGGAACAGTCCGACATGCGCCTGGCGTTGAATATGGCCAAAATGGCCAAAGAAGGCTATTCCCGCACCGCAATGGAGGAAACGAAATATCTCATTAAGAAACCACGCAGCGTGGTCCGAGAAGAGAAGAAGCGGGGTGTTGAGTTTCCAGGGCATAACAAGGTAAAGGCTGCGATACAAAGACACCCGGCAATGCTTCGTCAAAACCAAACATCCGGCTGCCTTCCTTGCCAAATTTCACCGCAAAGAATCTGCAGACACGCTGGAGACGCAAAGGAATAGGTGCACCTCCACCCGCCCAATGCAGAGTGCGGACTCCAGAGCCGACTCCAGATCCACCCCGCACACCACCCGCCCCACCCACCCCAACTGGTAACACTTCCGGAGTTCAACCTTCCGAAATGGTCAGTTTGCCGGCCGGATATATGTATTCGCATACAGCTCTTCCCTGTGCAGAATTCTTTGATGATGATGAGGATACCCAGCACGATACCAATTCTGATCCAGATATGCTGACTGATGAAGGTCAGTACACTATCTGTTGCATGGTAATGTGGCTAACATTCATTTTGAAGACAAATGCAGCGGATTGAGCGATCCTGCAACTGATGACAAGCAGTGACCGAAAGACACAGGATTTTGGAGATTATTATTATATATATCTATGTATTATTAAAGCGCAACATAGTGATCAAGAAGAAAGTAAATGAAAACGGTAGAAAGGCAGCCAAAACAATGTGAATGATGGACTGTGCCAAATTAATTGATTGCATATTGTGGATACAGCCATGGCAAAATGAGCGTCAACGGAGCGTCAACAATTTTTGGTCATGTGTCCTGGGAAATCACACCTCCAATAGATTGTACTTAGTCATAAAGGTATTTTTGCCGGCCCTTATAGGCAAAATAGATTGCAATATCCTCCATGCCCCATCATGAAAATGAGCGTCAATGGAGCGTCGTCGATTTTTGGTCATGCATCTTGGGAAATCACACCTCCGATAGGTTGTAGTAAGTTATCAAGTAATTTTTGCCTGCCTTTATAGGCAAAACAGATTGCAATACCCTCCCTGCCCCATCATGAAAATGAGCGTCAACGGAGCGTGAACAATTTTTGGTCATGAGTCCTGGGAAATCACACCTCCGATAGGTTGTACTCAGTCATAAAGGTATGTTTGCCGGCCTTTATAGGCAAAACACATAGCAATACCCTCCCTGCCTCATCATGAAAACGAGCGTCAACGGAGCGTCAATGATTTCTGGTCATGCATCTTGGGAAATCACACCTCTGATAGGTTGTAGTAAGTCATAAAATAATTTTTGCCCGCCTTTATAGGCAAAGCAGATTGCAATACCCTGCCTGCACCATCATGAAAATGAGCGTCAGCGGAGAGTCAATGATTTTTGGTCATGCGTCCTGGGAAATCACACCTCCCATACGTTGTAGCCAGTCATAAAGGAATTTTTGGCTTCCTTTCTAGGCAAAACAGAGTGCAATACCGTCCCTGCCCCAGCATGAAAATGAGCGTCAACGGAGCGTCAACGATTGTTCGTCAGGTATCATGGGTAATCTGCGGGGTGACAGGTTGCACATTGTCATAAACTGATTATTGTCTGCCTTTATAGGCAAAAATGAAAGTGAAACGCTTCCTGCCCCATCTTCAAAATGCGCGTCAACAGAGTGTCAACGATTGTTGGCCTTCCATCACGGTTAATCACAGCGCCATGTGCCGGTTATTGTCTATATACATCGTTTTGACTGTTATTATACGCTACAAGGCTCAAGAATACTTAGTGGTAGCTCTGTACATGAAATAAGTTGTTACTGTCCCGGAGGATGTGGCTAGAATATACTGTACATATCTGCCTATAAAGGCTGCCATATCTTTCTTTATGGATGCTTGTGATCAAGCACCACTCATATTACCGAAGATGCAAGACCAAATATTGTTGACGCTCGGTTGACGCTCATTTTCAGGATGTGGTTGGGCGTGTGAGTATGCTTGTTTTGCACATCAAGGCGGCTAATACGTTGAGAATGAAGCGTGCAGTACCAATGTCAATATTTTACAATTCACAGTAGCATATCTGAATGTGACCAATAATGTGAAACCTGAAACGCAGAACTGGAGATTGGAACCGACGGGTCTAGCCAAACCCGGCGAAACCTGCGGGTTGACGGAGAAGGGTCTGCGTTTGGCCCGGCAAGATTCAGTGGGTCGGGTTTTTGCCCGGGCCTGGAACCGAACTGACCTGTTTTTGCGATCCAAACCCGGACCGCTGGTGGGTTACCCGGACCCGTTGCTAACACTACCTTCACCTCATCTTACAATCTTCTCTCTTAGCATTCTGCCATCTTGTTTATTACTCATATTTTATTCCTTACTACTGTATTCAACTAGTACTATTCTGATTAGTCTTCTTAGTAGTCTCACAACTATGAAGTATCACTGATCCCCTTCTTTGGTACTCGGTCTGCCCTGTCCCCTCTCTAGGACAAAATTGATTTCCTTGTATGCTCATATTTACTAGTCCCGCTATAAGCATGGTATGTACGCCTTGCTCAAGTACAATCCATGAGGTTGGAGCCGGTTCTGTTGATGTTAGATAGATGACTATTACTGGCATTTATGGTTTCTGCACGATTGCTGCCTGGTTCAGTATATTTTTAGCTTGTATTCTTGATGGATTGCTTTCTGTATTCCTCCTATTTGTATTGCTGATATCTGTTTTATTACTGACATTGATGTATACAGCATTACCTCACTGATTATCCCAATCCACTATTGTTAGTATTGCTTCCGAGATGATCATTGTTTCTGGGAACATTCAGATTGATGTCATGCAATATATCTTTGATTTGTTGCTTCTGGCTATAATTATCTATTATACTCTGTGAATATCTTCTCCACAATTAAATCTTCCGGTTGGCTAATCAGAATCTGCGTTTGGACTCTTTTTGTAGTGAAATGTTCGAGCCCCATGGCACAGAGCCTAATACCAATACTATGCCATAAGATTTTTGATCACGTATCTTTTTTTCTTTTATATTTTTTCTGAAAGATATTTTTTATCAAAAATAAAATGCAAAAGAATTCAAAACTAATCGACATATTAAAGAAAATAGAGATCAAATGAATAACGATTTACAAAATAAACTTCAGGGAATTCATAAGAAAAGAGTAATGTTAGCATTTAAGTATAGCATGATGAGTTTTGAAAGTGATACGATATCTGGCTGTGTGGAATCATGTAATGTGGTGGGCTTTATAATAACTCAATTCATGTGGATGTGAATAAACAATACAGATAGATTTTCTATTATATTGTATATTGCAATAGCTATCTACCCCAGTATCTCAAAAAAAAAATACTCCCCATTCAATGGTTAATCTTAATCAGTTCTGATTACCTGTAGGCCGGTCACCTATCCAGCTTTCTTTACCTATATAGATACTGGTGGGGAGAATTAACGATTCCCACCAATAGTTCATTTTACACGAGCCAATCTGGATGGAGAAGTCACGAAAACTAAGATACAATTCAGAAGTAAATGTGCGATAATGAGTATATACAAAGTATACTGCAGCAAGTAGAGCTGGTGGTAGTGATTTGGTAAAATATCCAGAATAAGACAATTGATTGGAAGGGAATTGATACTAACTAACCAGACTGTACTTATTACTAACAATGTAAGTGCAGAATTATATCAAAAGTAAAGTATGTTACATATAGTTGGAGAGCAGACTGGAGACAGTTAATGAAAAAGAAGATACACCCAAGGATGTGATTATATTCAGAAGTTCTTAAATAACTGTGATTACAAATAAAAATCAGCCAAAAGAAAGTAATGTTTAATCTTTGATAAATGCTATACTAAGCATTAACATATAATTCTAATAACATTAGGTGGGAAGATAAAACATAGACTCAAATACTCCAGTTATAGTTAAATTGTGAATCAATCTACATTCAGGAATATGGTTAATTTTAGCTATATATGAAGTGATAATGGTAGATTCAGTTACAGATATAAATATCATCATTTTTAAGCTATATACAGTAATATACAGTAAGTAAGTTTCTTTCCAGAATTCTCACACTTCTAACTAAACCAATTATATACAGTATGTATCATCTCGTCAAACAAAGAATACATAATACTATATTATAACTGGGAGTCCAAATGCTAAATAATGATGGGGATAAAATAGGTGAAAGTAAGTGGATATGGAAAATATGTTATAAAATCAACCTGATTAGATTGAACACCACATAAATTGATTTTATACCTGTCAAACTGGGTGGTATTTTTAGTACATTGTATTCAGTTAATTTACAGACATTCAAAGCTTCTCAAGTTCCAGTTAGTTATAATAACTTTTCAAATCTCCTTTCATCTCCATTTTTCATTTCTCACTTGTTAATCAACAACTCCATTATTGTTTCAGAATATAAAGTTCAGTTATCTAGCTCTATATTTGATTACCATTATTCTAAGCTCTTGATTAATGCACTATCTACCAATATTCTAGTTTCCCTCACTCTCATTCAGTCTGTCATTAGTCATGTTTTTTGTCATCTTCAGGTACTATACTCTATATACTATCTGATAATTTTTGGTGTACAGAGACAATGAGTTTTGAATATTATTATGCCTCTCAATATCAGTGTAGGTACAAGTGAACTATATTCTTCACTCTGTATACAGTAATACTCATACAGTTTATATTCAGCGTTCTGTAAATCAGCACAAAATGTTTAGTCAGTAGCTACTTGTATTTACTCTATAGATACCTGTGGGTCTGTTTACTGGAGTGCATCAAGTTGGCAGTTAATTAATCTCAGCTAGACTGTACTGCTTACAGGCTGAACTGGTACCAGTATACTCAATCAAAGCATTCTAGAGTGGCTCTTTGAGCAGCTCCCTTGACTGTGACTTTGATTTATACAGAATGCTGGGTTCAAAACTAAGACTTGGAAGAGCAACAAAATACATGGGATAGTATATTGAAAAAAATCTTGAATCAGATTGAAATATCTGAGTTTATGGAAGCTTTGGTCTATGGAGGACGTCTAGTTTTTAAAACACTTCAATCCTGATATTGACTTAGCAAACTGAGTTAACACAGTGATTCCAGAGACAGAATAAAGGTATATGCACATGTATGGTTTCGTAGTAAGGTATATCAGTACATGTAGTTGCAAAACGTGAATATGAATATGATAATGTAGTATAGAGGTAAGTTATGGTAGAAATATCACTGCAGGTCTAAGGCTCATAGTGAGCTGACTATATCAAGCCAGTGTTATGCAGCCCTGGACAGATCATGTGTAGCCATGCTATTACATTATACCACTCATTAGGTGCAGACCCCATACACTGTACAAACTTGTACAACATCAGGCAAGGAAAGAAATCACACAAAAAGCCATTCCACCTATGCAATTGTACAAATCCATAAGTCCCAAAACCAATAAGTACAGCTCTGGGTAAGCTTTTAGAGAATCAGATACACTGGGAAACTCCACCTGCACTTGACTCTTCTCTGGAGGTAGTATCAACCCATGTCAACACCATGTATACTGAGCCAAGACCCAAAGATGTAATGCAGTAACGAAGTAAACAGAAGACAAGAAATGAGAAAGTAGGAACATACAAGATGGCACCGTCCACCATATCTCCACTTGCAGTAATTCTAGCATCTGACCATCTGATCTTGCACTCCTACCTTATATCAAGTGCAGCTCACCCCCAGAATTTGACGCACAAATCTCAGCGAGATTCCCGGATGAAGTATTAGCCTTGTATTGACTTGGTGGGATCAATGGAGGTATCTACTCACTGCTCATCATCGCTATTGCAGTTCCCATTGCCATTGCCATTGGCAATTGCATCGGTATATCTAACTTGTAAGCAGCCCAGGGACCAGTCATACTCACTATACATCAAAGTGTGCGAGCTCTCCAGCTCGCCAAATTCCGCATGAACAACTCCGCAGGCTCTGCCCAGCAGTAACCAACTTTGCGATATTCGACGCTACTTCGGTAGTCATTCATACTCAGTCTGTATGGGGAACCGGGTGTGACTACCTGGCATGGATTCTAGCTTCTGCTCTTGGTATCATACCTGGTGGTGATAGTCAATCACATAACACCACATATCTGTCTTGAAAGCTGTTCATGAAATGGTCATCTATATCATATCTATTCAAGCAAGTATGTGCTCTCTGAAGCTCTCATGGATTGCTCTGTTGGCCAGTGTAGATATATCTGACATCCTCTCTTGCACCTGGAGGCAGGGAATCTGTAAGTACTGAGTTCTTACTTCTTAAACATCGGCGAAACAGGCTGATACACCACCAGAATTGTTGTTCTGCAGTCATTTTGCCAAGCCATTTGTTAAACATCCCAGTTGGTGGGTTTGGTAGTGGGCTTCCGATAATCCTCTTAGTTCATCCCAATATTGAGTTCTTCCTTTATCATCTTGCTCATATACCATGCACTAACTGTCTGTTGTGATGCTGTTTGGTAGACGATGTGGTACCTTTGGAGATCATTTTCAGTCTCATTTGGGGCTGTTTCGGTGGACATCAATTCCCTAGTTCGGCATATCACACTCACTTGGTCATCTTGTCATTGCTCCGGTCCTCTTGCAGTTGCAATGATCATCCTCCTACTGGTCACTGCAATTGTTGGTACACTTAACAGCCACACAGTGCTGGTTGCACTAATCATCTGCAAGTGCTGGGTGCACTCACACGGTTTCCTTTGAGTATGCTTTCCGCTCCTTCTCCAGGTGTGCTCACTGTCACATCTCTGGGTATCCAGATCATCAGTTTCTTGAATTACTTGTCCTTTCATCTCGAGGTGCACTGGTTTACCTCTCTCCACTTACGCGTGTTGAACCTGCTGGTAATCTCTAACAAGGTACACTCATGGACTAATCTCCCACTGCTATTCTCCACCAGTGAGTATGCTCCAGGGCGCTTCCTCCCAGCACTTCCGGTACATTCATTGCTTGCAGTAGGGGTTGATATTGATTCAGGAATGGTCAGTCCCTTCTGATGTGTCGCAGCTGTACTGACAACTCATCTCGTATGGCTTCTTCATTTATCTGTACCTCTGTTTGTCATCACCTTCCTGCATGCACTTTTTGCTGATCTTGGAGTACAATTGTTACATCTTCTCCATATGCACTTGAGGCTGCTAACCTTCTAAATTATCAAATGTGTTTCACAGAGTTGCGTTCCTGCACATCTGGTGTGGTATGTTGCAGTAGTGGTTGTTGAGATCCCTGGACTGTCGTGGGCCTCAGTAAAGATCGTTGCTCCACATACGACTTATTTCATACAGCTTGGAGGTGTGTGGCATTGGCACTATAGCCGGGTTACCCAGGATCTGAGTCCAGATCATATTCAGCACTGTCACTGCGGCTCAATATGCAGACTTTGGTGCATCTGAATTGTGATCGGTGTTGTGCTTAGTATCATACTTGGTCAAGCTGTGCCCCCGGTTCATCTTGTATTTGTCTATCTTTGCATAACCTTAATATCCTCTTATATGAATGGAGATTTGTTGACATCCATCTCCCATAATTCATCTCCTGGGATCCATCCCCTCTCATCCACCTCCAGTGATCAATGTGTAAGCAGTGGCAATTCATATCCTGTCATGATCCATTTCCAGACAGGATCCATCTCTTGCAATCCATCTCTGGGTGCAATCTGTCTCTGGCCATGATCCCTCTCTGGCCAACATTGTTCACCAGCCACGATACCTTTCCGGCTATAATCCAGTTGATTCCCGCCATTCAGTTCCACCCAGTGCACAATTGCGATCAGATGGGCAGTATTCCGTGTCTTCTCCGGTAGCTCTTCAAGCACTCTATGGGTCATCGTTGCTGACCATCATAATGTCCATCATCCATTGACTCTTCATTGCAGCCCAATAATCCGCAAAGATATCATGCATCATAAGAAAATACATTCTCATTGATCCATCCATATGGTAAGGGATCTTCAAATTCAAATCCATATTCCAGCTTTGTGAGCATAACATATTGATCAACACAATTGCTGCAATACCATGACATTCTGATAAATTGCAAATTCTTCCATCTGGCCAATTGTAACTGGGCTCCAAACTAATTGGATTTAACTGATGCAGCTGGAGTTTCTATACCATGGCTTCATTCAGAAACCCCACAAGATCTCTGTATATGACTTTTCTGAATACGTACACAAATTGTCTGCACATGGTTTCGCTGAAAACCTCCACAAATTCTCTGTGAATTGCTGAGATTAGTTCTCCATCATCTGTAGGCACCATCTTTGTCATTGTGCCAGCTCCATTTGCAAGTATTAGTTCTCAATTCATACTAGATATGCAACAGTATGAAGGAATATCTAGGAACCGTAATTTGGAATAGTTCAACTCTAAAGGGCGTAGCCCTGCCAACCAGTGCTCCGTTCCGGACTTCGCAATCCAGCAATAGTCAGACATGGTCTTTATTCCTGCTACACTGCACCGCTGCGACGACTGCTGCTACTCCCTGCTTGCCCGTCCAATGCCTGGGGCCTATATCACTGACCATCATTGATGCCCTCCACGGTCTCTTCAAGCAGCCCTGTACAATCTGCCACTGTTATCAAGAATGTCCAGATGACCTGCTAAGTGGTGTTAGAAACGGATCTGGGTAATGCGCCAGCTGTCTGGGTTTGGACAAGAAAAACGGCTTGGACTAGTTCCAGTCCGGTGCAAAACCTGACCTGTTTTGAGTTGGTGGGGTTGTTACCCCAGCCGGACATAAACACATGGGTTTTTGGCTGGGTTGAACCCGGACCGTGGTTCCATTTTATGGGTTGTTTGACTTTGGCTCCAATTAAGTATCTGAGTTCTGATTGTATCATGGCATGTTCAATATGTAGATTGTGCAGTTTTAGCTGCACTTCGACCTCCAGCTTTCAGATTTGCGATCCAACAAATATTCATTGCAGAGCTGTGGAATACCACGAAATGCTATGTAAAATTCGCAAGTTTTTGATCGTAACTCAATCCATATTTGTCAGATCGCAAATGTGAAATCTGTAGGTGAAACAGCGACAACAACTGCATAATCTACATATCGATCATGTCACGATACGATCAGCACTCACACACTTGATTGGAGCGAAAGTGCTGAGGTTGAAAAGCCGGGTTGTTGGTGGTAAAACTGGCCCAATTGCAACGGTCCAGGTAGTCTTGTCGTATAGCCCGTTGCAACGATTTGGTTCCAGTTTCCACTCCAAACCTGAACCGTTCTAGCAGGTTGGAACTGTTGCTAACACTAATACGCACTGCTCATTAGATTTTCAAAGGTATTCTCTCCAAGTATTTGTTATCTTGATTACCGCTGCCTCTTTCAACACACATCTTCTCTCTACTCCTAATCCAGGTACATTTCCGGTGCATATCTGATGGCTTGCCCAGTCCGCTGCAACCACATCCGCCAGTTTTGGGGTTGCAGAGGGAATTGTCAAAGGCTTTCCAAGTTGACTCTAGGATTCTTGGCATTGCACCAATACAATCCAAAGTTAATCTCCAGCTAACACAGTGCACCCAACGTGGCTGCCACCACTTGTATGAATAAGCTCACTGAAAGAATCACATAATTTGAACACCCAATTGCAATGGTCTGACAACCAGTCAGGTCCATTCCTACATGGGGATATGATACATCAAGTGAACATCTGCACGCCTTATATACATACCGATGCTGCTTGTCTTCTGAGATCTCCCAGACTGTCGATCCTTTCATTGTCTTACCGATCTTCACAATCCCAACCGGAAATGAAACTGCAATCATTTTTGATGGATTTCTAAAAACCCTCTTCACATGCCATTGCATGGGTGCATATCCCTGTTCACTAGTTGGTGTATGTTAGATGAAATTGTAGGGAGTTGACTCAGATGGCTCTCTCTCTCTCCCAACAACAATCAGATTCTGGCGTCCAATCAGGTGCCAATTTTGTCAGTTCACAATGGTAATTGTGAATTGTATCCACTTCCCACTCTAAATTATGCGGGAGATTATCGATTTCCAAATCAGAGATGTGGTACGATCTGCGATGGTTGCTGCATATCTTGGACTCTGTCTCTCGCTAGATGAAAGATATCAGTAATCATAGTTGTATCATTGAATTCCTGCTGTTAGGACTCCTTGCAGGATTGGTGTTAGAGATGTCTCCATCCAGTGGAAAAGAAGGTAATCACGATTGGGACTGCCGTCAGTGATGTAAATCTACATATTCAAAGAGTATTTTGTAAACATGCCCTGATCCTCCGCTGGTGCACTGTGTTAGTGATATGTGCCCATGTAAACAATTTACAGCTTCCCATGCACTAAACGGATGAGTATCAAGAAAATCTCAGGAAAAGGGCCAGTATTGTCATTGCCAGTAACACCACTCTGGGTGGTGTATGGGGTGTAGAATCGTCCCTGTGATTGTCATTGCGCTCATGTGCATGGTAACTTATCGTATCTCATTGATGGTGCAGTTGCTAGCCTTCGAGTTCTAATGAGATCAATCCATCTCAATGGAAATCAACGAAGTTGGCTGCTGATGTGTCATCGGGCTTGTTGGCGTCAGGAATCAACCAGGAATTGTCTCTGCTACTGTTGACCTCAATGGAGAGTACATTAAAAGCCTCTTTGCTGTAGCAATCTATCGCAGTCAAATCCATACTATTTCTCAATCATCTGTGTCTTGACATATCTTTGGCCATTTCGTCTCTAACATTGATACGAAATCATCTCTACACCTGTTAACCTCAGTTTGATAAACCTATCAACTCACTTTACTTCTGCAATCAGCCATTTCGAAATTTGTATCGTATTCCATCGCTAGATAGCTTGATATGACATGTTGGAAAGAGGTAACTTTTGAAATCCCATATGGGAAATGAATTTGAAACTACAATGAGATAATAATGTAAAGACATATGCATGTGAATGGGCTCATGGGAAGTTATATCAGTAGATATTGTTACATCTGTAAATGTCAACATTGTTGAGTAGTATTGAGGGAAGTCCAGGTAAGATTATCGCTCCAGGTCTGAGGCTTATGGTAAGCCGACTTTATAAAGCTGGTGCTTTGCAACCCTGGATAGGTCACTTGCAGCCATGCCATTACCATCGGAGGCATCACATCATCAGCACCTTTACCATGACAATGCAACCGGAATAGGACAAGGCAAATTAAATTAAGTAATTAATGCATGGATTATTGTAGAAAGTGGTATTGGATGTAATGATTGAGTTCTGGGTGCCGTGGAAATGAGACAGAGTCGGAAACACTACTCATAAGCAAATCTAAGTAACTTCACATTCAACAATCGACACCAAGTAATACAACGTTTAGCAGTAAACCACACATGCCCACATTGCTGATTGCAACTTCTCTAAGTTTCAATTGAAACTGCAAACCTTTAAATGTTTTTTGCTTCTTGAATTTATTTGCATGTATACTCCATTGGATCCTACCTTAGATCCAAATTTGTGGTAGTCTTGTAATGTACTGTGTGTTGAACTGGTGTTTCCTTCAGCAAGAGCAGTTGAAAATATAATGCGCAGAGAATACTTCTTAACAAATGATGTTATAAGAAAGTCATTTCAAACCAAAATCAAAAACAGTTCAGAACTGAATACATAGACATTAACCTATTAATCAGGTACTCAGCAGGAGTAGACTACTATAATGTTGAAAACAACTTGTCTGCAACAGTTATTATATCTTTAAAGAGACGTTTGATATAGTTAATACATTCTATCAATACTAACAAAATTATATAGTTATAGACCAAATAGAGCAGAGATTAGTTGTCAGAGAATTCGAAAAAGGCTCTGAAATCCTCATCTGGTAGGATTGTTAGCTGCTTTGACTGACTATTAATGAGTCATCATTCACTATGTTCATGGAATTGAGTCAATATTTTAATAATAGAACATTTGGAATGAAGTTATCTGAACTGCATAACCACATTCCATGAATAGTATGTATTGTTCAACTATGTTTTTGAATATTCTTATATAATTTAGTAGTTAAAGGCACATTAGAGTAATGGAAAGAATATGAATATACCAAGCAATTTGAACAGAATAAATGTCTAGGTGTATTACAGATTTAAAAATACAACAAAACAGACAATTGATGCAAGCAACAGCTGTTGCCCTGATAATTGAGCTGGCAATATCAATGGACAATGGTATTTCCTGTAACAACTTACACATATATCACTCTGGTACTACATGTCGCAAACTAATTCCTGCAGATTTGTTACCCTTGACTATTGGACATTGCAATAAATAAATTCAATGATAAAGATTGAAATAAATACTTGTAGTTTTCCCAATCATGTATATTATCACCAATCAGATATTAACTGTGCAAGTATTGGTATGAATTTATGGATGGTAGAATTTTGCAACCAGATTATTGAAAATCCAAACTATATAGAATATTGAACTGTATGTACAACTCCAGAACATGAGATGTTAATACATAGTTTTATTGAAATACCATTCAAGTTATGACATTTCACACTCTTCTAACCAGCCAGAGACGGCAGCATCTATTACGGTGTGATTGGAGTTTATAATTGCAAACACTATTAGCTGAGTAGTATTTTACAGATATGAGCATAGAATAGCCCTCAGTGGAAACATTAACTGTATTGTGCGCTGAAACTTACATACTACAAGTTGTTGAGGAACTACTCCACAGTGATTTCAGAGAGAAGAAGACTATTGATCTCTTTCCAGAATCTGAATTAGTTTAATACATACGAATAATCTCACATCAGGAGAAGGATAATAGTTTTCAATCCCAATAATTCTGGTTTCTATACTGCTTAGTAGAAGGGTGGTTTGTACAGTAGATAGAACATATATATTATACTCTATAGTAAGCTATCCCATACAGTAAGTTCAAAATAACAACTGAAATCTGTTTTTCATTAACTACAATAACCTTTGGCCTCTGTTTTTGTACTTGTACTGTAAATAATATAGTAAGTGATAATGCATACTTAGTTTCTGCAAATGCAGTCAAATTCGAAATATAGCGGTTGTGCAGAATTGATATTAGCCACTATCAAATCAATTTGAATTCTGCACTCATATCCCCAAACAAGTGACGACAAGTCTACTATATAATATAGCACTTTCTCTTTCGCTACGGTGAAATCGAAGATATATGTTGATAATATCAGACTGTACATAGTTGCTGTCTACAGAAAGAAATTTATACAATGGATATTGAAATTGGCAATATATTACAAAATTCAATTACATTGATGCTTTCTAGTATTGAAGTGGAGTCTTTTATATCTATTTGTTTGATATTGTTGAGTAGAGGTAGTCAAAAACTACTGGTAAACTATATTGGAAACTTGAAGTAGAAAGATTATTTGTAAAATCTAGTCAAGGGTTTCTGGCTGGTAACCACTTCTAGAAGACATTTTTACCCAATGAAAGTAATCACCAATGGAAAAATAAGACAGAAAAATGACACCAACCAGGGATGGACAAAGTTTATAATTTCAGGCAGATCAGACAGCAAAGCTCTAATATTTGATCAACTTAACACCTTTCCTTGTCCAAAACAAACAAATCACATTTGGAGTTACATTGCACATTCAGAGAACTCAGTATAGGCTATTTGTTTATGATTTACCAGAATCTTACTGTAATATTCAAGTCAACAGAAGAGTCTTGACTTTGATGTTAAATACTACTTGTTAATCATACAGGCAGTAAAATTCACCTACTTATGATTTGAGAAATCAGTAGAAGAAATCATTACTTTGCCACAAGAAATGGGGAACGTGCTACAAATTTGATATCTGCAACCAAATGATTTTACAGCTGGAACAGTTAGTCCAATGATTTACATGATAATTATTTAAAATATATACATAGATGGTATACCAGAATGTCATGTAAAGATATTAATATAATAAATTAAACATATTAGGCGGAAGTAAACCATAATTCTAATATTCCTGACTTCATCTAACCTCTATGCGAATTGTAGTATACAAAACAAAACTTCTCTTCTTACATTATAACTTGTCCATAATAACCAAATCTGACAATCTGTAGAATTCAAATCATATTAGCTAATGTATCTCTGAGAATTTGGATATTTTGGTAATTTGAATATGTAGTTGTAACAATCTTAACCTTGGTACTAATTTGTAGAAATTTAGTATATAGGTACATTTCTGCATTTCAAAAGGTATTATCCTTAAAAACACACTTCATATCCTTGAGGACAAAGTGGGGATATTTGACAATTCTAACTTGGATTGGATATCACACTAAGTACTGTCAAGAAATTGTTCGTAGTGAGTGTAATACTTCTTGTAATGTTCGAATTGGATATAGTTGTAGTACAGGTCATGAATGCAAACGATGGGAAAATTCAATATAGAATAATCTGTTTTTGAATAGTATCAATTTTGTGTACATAGTTGAATTGAATTGTTTTTTACTAGTTTTGCAATACTGACTGACTTGATGACAATGAATATTTGTAAAGCTGAAGATCATTAGTAATTTATTTAAAATACTAATTAAATAATACTTTGCATCTACTAACCACCAAATGCTTTTTGTATTATGCTAAATACCAATTAGTATATACTAAGTGGAGTTGCAAAGAGGTTGGAAATAGGTCTACTGAATAACTGTGTTATAAATGTGGCATATAATAATCATTTCAATAGCAGTTATCAATGAGGATAACTGGATACAGCAATGACCTAAAGGTACACCAGATTCTGAAGTGTGAAATATATTAACCCCAGTGTATACCCATTAATAATAGCACCCCAATAGCTCTTTGATTACCATGATATACATGTAATTTGTATACTTAATACAATATATTATGCTGCATCAAGCAAACTTCAAAGCAAATTGCCAACTACACTGAATTGCACATGTCTACATATACTCTAAAGAACACTCATGATTGTACTTGATTGCACACTACTAGCATGTATAATGTATCCTGAGGACTTGACTCTCAGGTACACCCCGAGTATGTTCACAAGCATACCTACACATATACTTCCAATTACCCTCTGAAGCATGGTCTTAAGTATGCTACCAATTGGACCTAATGGTGCACTTCCAGCCTGCTCGAGTTATTCTCTCAAGTATACCTCAATGTGTCCTGTCATGTACATCACAAAGTATACTCTCAAATATTGTTCAAATCGCACTCAATGGCACACTCAGAGCCAGCTTAACAATTGTTCCCAATGTACTCTCCGATATATTAATGTTCGCTGCGAAGAAGATATCAGAGAATATGCTCCAGTCTGCTTCCCAGTGTGCTTATTTGTATGATACCAATTGCACTTGAAGGTATACTCCCCACCAACTTGACTCTATTCTTGCAAGTAAGCTCTAAAGATACTTCTAAGTACACCTTCCAGTGATTGCCCAAGTATACCTCCTAGGATGCTCCCAAATATATGTCCCAGTATACTCTCAAGTACACTTCCTACTGCACTTAATTGTACACTCCCAGTCTGCTTTACATTCTATATCCAAGCAACATCCAAAGATACTTCTACAAGAACTGTCCAGTGCATTACACACTACATCTCGCAGTATGCTCTCAAGTAAACTTCTAAGCATGCTCTGATGTATGCTTCCAGTTGTTCTGGATGCCACACTGACAGTATGTCTCTGAGTATGCTGTATTGTATATCTCCAAGTACACTCTCACATACTCTGCCAACCATGCTCTTATGTACACTTATTATACACTTCATGGAATACTCCCAGCTTGCCTGACTGTAAACTCCCTACTCAGCTCTTCAGCTAATACCAAGTGCACCTCAGAGTACACTCTAAAGTACTACTCCAACTATTTTTAAATGACCCCACCAGATTACTCTGAAGTATACTCGTGAGCATATTCTCAAGTGCACTCCCATGTACACTGTCAACTATGCGTCCAGTCACACTGAATGGCACACCCCCAGCCTGCTGCACTTTATACTGCTAAGTACACTTTCAAATGGCAAGATACTCCACATCGCATTTGACTATATTCTTCAATGTGTGCGGCTGGGTACTTGATTTGGAGATCTGGTAAAGTGCAGCCACCACATACTAGGTGGCGTGCGGCAGATGGTGTGATGGTGGTAGGTGGCAAGTAGCAGGATGCAAGTGGCAGACAGTGGCCAAAATCTGGTTATTGATTGATAACATAGTCTGAACTGGATCATTGGCTTGACTACAGTGATGAGCTTTCCTGATACTACACTGTGATAGTGTGGACTATTGCACGTTTAGATTCTGCAGGAATAGTAGACAGTAGTATCTTGGGAGAGCAGATCTCCAACTCACATTTTCCTGTAGAATCTGCTGCCAGCTTCCCATTTATGATTTGTATATGGGGGTATATTCTGTTCCGAGGAAATGTGGTGTTGGTGTTTTTGATGGTAATAGCAATGGCAATGGCAATGGCAATTGCAATGGAATTTGTAATCATGATTATATTACCACAAGTATTAAGACAAGTAGTTTGGATATGTCACCATCAGCATCAAAGCTTTTACTGACCTAGAGTCTTCTTGTTGCCAAAGTTTCCATCAATTCAGATTGTTCCATCAGCCAAAAGCTTCCAGTGGAAAATTCTACTTCTTCTAATCCATAGTTGGCTCCAGTATAGTTCTCTCATGTACCAAAGTCTCAAGCATGGCTCTCACTAGCATGGCTATCTCAAGCATAACTCCCTAAATCACAGCAATTTCAAGCATGGCTTTGTCAAGTGGACGTTAAAGGGGGCTATGAAGTAGCCCATTATGTAGGGTATCAAGCAGGCTATAAAGCAGACTTCCAAGCAGGTCCCCAAGTACCTTCAGGCTTTCAAGTGGACTTGCAGTGATAGTGTGCACAGTACCAGTTTAACAGGAGAGACTGTAGGTAGTATAGTCAGGTATGGATCCGTCTCCAGCTACAATTTATATTTAGTTGAAATGGTAAATGTGTACATCTCTATGTATAGACTACAGATAACTATAGGCTACATATCGCACAGGGGACATTAAGAAACTTTGTATGACTAGTAATTACGTGTGCATATGTGAATAGTACATTTTAATGGTTTTGCACTTTGGCACATATATTAGCAAAATGTATTGCACTCACTGGGTGGCTCCAGGAGTGTGAAAGAGGAGCTGGAGAGTAAATTAGAAATGTTACATTTAGAAAAGAATCAGACACTCAGAGGCCATTCAACCAGATTTCTGGAGTAACTAGAATCTCTGATAACTGGTACAGGAGCGCAATGAAAGTGGTTGTGATAAGTTGAGGAGCACCAGGGACTCTGGCCTAACCAATGCTGAAATCCCAAACTAACTTTGCGAGATATCTGGCTTCTTGTAGATATTCATCCAGAGGGCTAGAGACATCAGCTGAGATTCTCCGAATGTACATGAGCAGTAGAATACCCCCCATGTATGATGTATGGATTATTGTTCATTTTCAACTTCTAAATCATGCTATACAACTCAACAGTCTCATTCATCATGCAATTGTTTGTGTCACTGCATCAGGTAACTCAAGACAATGGCAAGCAATTCAAAAATGAAAGCGGGGAATACCAAAACAACAATCCAACTAAGCGATTGAATGTTTTCAATCAATCATGATGTCCAGGTCATCTACTAAATCTCTCTTCTCATCAGGGGCAACAAATGCAGAAACACACGATTCATCAGCCACCCATCGAAGCAGGTGCCAGTCATGGTTGCAAATGATTCTGGCCTTGCGAGTGGGTGAAATTTCATTGCAATGTAGTTTTCCCAGACTTGTGATGTCAAAGAGTGTGGAATTGGGATGTAAGCTGGCTGTAAATCAAAATACAGCTTGAACAGCAATCTAATGAAATTGGGGGGAATGAAGGCACACGACCAGCAAAGCAAGAGTGTCTGATGGGGATTGCTGGGTGCAAAAGGATAGTGCAGATGGTGATGGAGGAGTACCAAACAAAATTGGCGGCCACAAATTCAGGCAAAGAAGCGCGGACATGGATTTGCAAACACCGATTGCATTGACCATTGATCCATGTTGACTGCCGCCTAATGGAGGGGGGTACAGAGTCTGCAATTTAATTGAGGTGCTCTTGAATACAGTGAAGGACAGATTTAGGTAGCACCCATCCCGGATGAGGAGCACAGAAAGAAAAGCCATTATGGAGCGCTGAATATAATATTATTTCACCAATCCAGACTGAGGTGTACCTACAGAGATTGAGTAGCACCTATTATACCAGTGTAGCATAATGGGGGGAAGGGTATGAATCATCCCGCCAATGTGGAATTGATGAGAGCTGTTGCTTCTGCAGTAATACAATCTATTACTGTAAAAGCACAAAATTTACCTCAATATTCATTTTCACAAAGCATAACCATTAACTGCTTTCCAGTGCCAAAGTCAGACAGAGCTACAGCCACCAGCGCTGATGGTTGTGGTGCAACAGATGAAAAGAATGGTGATGTGAATGGATGGTACCCTACGCTATTCACAGTTAAGATGAATTGCTGGTAAATTTCGTCAACAACTTGCATCCAGGTGAAGCAGGATTTCTGACCATCCACGACCTCCGAGAGATAATAATCTTCACACAGGCACTCCTTCACCTGGATTCAAAGCTTGGCCTGTCATCCAATATCCAAATGACAACTACAGACAATAGTTGAATGTGCTACTTATGCGAATTGCCCTCAAATGGTGTTAATCTTTAGTTTCAAAAATGTATATTTTGGAGTTTATTCATCATCATAAGTCCAATGGAGTAGCATCAAACAGAATAAACACTTACAGCTTCCGGGGTATGCAGAACAATTTTAAAAGGTGTACCACTGAGCAATGGATTTACAGCTGGTATATCTACAGAAGCACCTGCTAACGCCCACTGACAATCCTGCGCTTGAATGACAGGTTTCCAAGCTTTATCAACCATCAAGCACTACTCAGCGGAAATTACTAGCCAAGATGTTATTCTGAACCTCATTGCCTCCATGAACCATTTCACTGACACAAATGTTGCCTTTTGGTGTTGAGGAGTATTGTGATCTCCACTGAACTGTGGTTGAGGAACATTCTGATTTCCACCAGCTTTGGGTAGAGGAAGATCCTGGGCAGGTACAAGGTAAGACTCGCATAATATGTTGATGGTTCCCTTTTGGTATTTGAGCCATGGTGGTGCTAGGTTCCCAGCTTGATTTCGCTGATTTTGAAATGGTGTGTGTGGAATGATTGTATCAGTGTGATTCCGGTTAGTTGGCAGTGAAACTCTTGTATTTCATAATATCTGATTGCAGCTTGCCTGGGCTACATATAGGACCTCCTATGGGTGGTCCAAATTGTTTTGTTCAATATCAGAAGACAACATACCCTTTCTGTGGTGTCCACTATCCTCATCACTGATTTTCTGATCAATATCATACTCACTCTGCTTCATCAGAATTATAGTGTTGACATAAGCCATCTCCGACACATCGAAGGGTGGGTTGGAAGTACAAACAGTCGATTGGCAATCAAAATTGTTGGTCTTCTTGAGTGCAACTACAAGTGATCTGTCAAGGTGTGCATTATGATTCTTCTGTGAAAAGTGATTTCCCAACTGGCTGGCCATAGGTTCCATGTTGATGGAGTGAAGTTGGGGAATGTAGACTCAAGTATATCAGGGTAAGTATAGCATGAAGTTTAATAGAATAACACAGAAATAGAGTAACAAAGTAGCACTCAGTCAAGGAGGATGCAATATGAGATGTGCATGCAATTTGTAATATTCAGTTGACGAGGATGCAATTTGAGACATCGCTGGGAAGCGAGCGGAAGACATTTCTGTGGATCATATTTGGGTGGTAGATGAAAGCTCTTTGTTGTGATTTAAGCTGTGTCAGGTGCACCAGATTTGATGAATCTTTCAAACCACCAATTCTGAATATTAGCCTGCATATTCAAGCATACTATTAATACAAGAATTGGAGTTTGGTTTCAGCCAATGTACCAAGAATTGAACCAGACTCAGCTAAAGGTCTCAACACATCTAAAAAAACTCGAAGACATTTACATTGTTGTCTCACTAACAAATACTCAGGGCCGGACATATGGAGTACTGAGAAATGGATTGATCATGTTCACTCCTGCAAATGACTCAGTCCAAGTTAGTTCATTAAGCATTTAGTTGGGGCATTGGAGAGATTACTGTGTGGAATAGAATTCTCAGTATGATAACAAATTGGCAGAACTTGGATGAACAGAGTTGGGACTTTTGTGAATGGCAATGGTTATAGTTATATGGGTTCAAACTAACTTGTTCACTGATAGTGCATAAATATGAATCTCTGAATGTGGTATGCCAGTTGAATGGATACCCCATTTTGATTATTTTCTGCAGCAAAATTAGTGGTTAATCACACAATATCATGTGCAGAACTTCACTTTCAGCGGTCTGTGTCAGTTGAAGTTACAATATGTATTGCAGTCAGTGTAGGAGGGAGAATTTGGGTTTACACTGGAGAGGTCCAATATAGCGAAAAATGGCAAGGTACGATGACGATTCAGTGGTGATCAAATTGATACAAGTTGACATCAATGCCAAGATTGCTAGCGAATAGGTCATACCTTGTCAGTCACATTATGATATTGTACTTAATATCTAGTAATCACCACATCATGTAATCACACACTCAGTATGTTTCTCAATCTTGACATAGTATATAGATTGGAGTTCAACACAGTGCATAAGATGATAACAATGCATCATGATGCTTGATCTGAAAGCACAAAGGCGGATCATAGCATGCAGTTCTGGTGAATTTGAGGTTAATCAAGCATGGAATTGGGATGTAGGATATAACCTGATAAACTAGCTGGGATCGCTGGCTCATCTTACATATACAGTTATTGGTGCTCTCAGAAGCTGCATTTTCAGTACTGGAGCTGTCGTCTTGATTTCTGCTTGATTCTTCCTTGCGATTGGAAGTTGGAGGAAATCAGATTCGGTCTCTTCTTGCTTTGTCACAAACTCAAGCAATTCAAGATCAGTGGCCGGCAGAAGTTCACCAATTCAGTTCCTGAGGAGTGACCACAATCCAGATTGTATCTCATTTAGCGCGGTGGATGGAAATCGGTTCACTCATTCCATTTTATGATCCTGTTTTTTGGCATCCCCAACATACAAATTGGTCAAGCTTCAGTTAAGTCAGCATTAAATGCAGTGTGATTTTAGACCTGGTTGAAGAAATGAAGTGTACAGGTGAGTGGGAGTTGCCGGTCATCTGCACAGTCATGAAGTAGAAACTGTCTTTTTCCATTCTCTCTTTTGAGCTGATGCTTGATTATGCAGCCCAACAGACTGAAGCTGTTGTAGAATCTTGCAAATGTAGGTCTGAACATACTTCTTAGTTAATATTTAGTTAAGTGTGGTTCCTTAGTACCCTGGGCTATGCACCTAACGTTAGTATGTGGTGGACATCTTCTTTCCATGGATGGGTTGACACAGAGCATGACAGTAATGGCATTTTGGGGGTGGCGTTCACATACTGATCAAGCATACATTCCACCAACTGCTAGGGCCGAGGAAGATGAGCCACCTGCACCCAGATGTTTGGTGTGTCAAAGATGACACTGAGTGGGTGCTAGCAGCAACAGAGTTAAAGCATTCAGGAAGGACAACATTGCACTTCGTATCAAGCAAAATAACTTCTTCAAGGGTACTGTGACATGGGTGTACACAGTTCAGAGATGAGCCTTGACAGGAATCATATGTTAATAATCGGTAGTGGCTTGTCATAATTGGCCTTTTAAATGGAAAATGCACGCGGTGTCAAATCTGAAATCATCACACATCACCAGATATTGGATCCAAGGTCTATCTGAACTTCAATCCTGAGCAAGGAAATACTGTCCTACATATTCTTCAGGAAACCCACAGATGAGCACGCAGTGACTGAGGGTAGCCTTTATTACGTCCATATTATTTAGACAGTCTTTCTTTTGCCAAATAATTCCATATATGCTGTGCTGAATCTGCCCTGTGTGATGTAATTGCGATTCTCTTATGCAATTGACTGTAAGTTATTCAACATTGTTGATGGAGTGAATATCTCAAATTCCATTATAATTCTAGTGTCTGGTGTGTCTGAATAAACCAGGTAACCATCAATTTGGATTACGCTTAGGGGATCCAGCACATCTGAAATCTTGAATCCAGATTTCACATTTAGGTATTACAATTCCATGCCAACCATTACCATGAAAATAATGAGTCCGTGCAGCTTCAAATGATTCTCACAATAACCAATATAATGCAACACTGAATTTGACTTTGTCAATAATTTCCTGAAAGGAATGTTAATCTATCTCTACTGTTATTCCAGCACATCTGCATTCCATCACAGATTAGATTATTCAATTGAAGCTATGTTTCAGCTTACCACATATCTGTGAATCATTGACTTCATCTCATATCCATCACTATAATCGACCGACACGAAATTGTACTGAACAATATTCCAATACTACTGGAATCCTGACAGTCCCCTGAATGTCATCATGATTTTACAGTGTGGCATTAGGTGGTGACATTTTGTAGGTTGAATGATTAACAAAGATTATCTTGATTTCACTGTCCTGATGATTATTGTTTATCCTTACCAACTGATGGCACCACATCTTCTTCAACTCTAAGTTGCTTCATATGATCCGCACAATCCTCCAAAATCCTGTCTATTGTTGAGGTTATGCTGTTTTGTCAGCTCATCAGGCCATGCCCAACTCTCATTAGTGCCACTCCAGAGAGCTGGTGGAGATCACTCACTCTGTGGTTATAACTACTCAGTCCAGTGTTCAATAGTCATTTCTGTGGAATTCTGTTTTGCCCCAGCCAGATAATCTGTCCAAATACCTGGCACTGCTTATTCAATACCCAGAACTTCTGTGTTATTACTGCATTGTTTGCTGCAGTGAGATGTAGGTGAGTCCCACCCACTGTAGGTATAGTTATGAACACAGAGGGATTTGGTCAATCTTGGAATTTGAGCTGCATTTCTGTGCACTCTTTGTTGTCCATTTCTGCAGAGATGTAGAAATTGTCCACATAATCCGCAATACACATTGTGAGACACCACATCAAATGATGGACTCGGCCTGATTGAGCAGAAAATAGCACTACCATTTGAGGAGGAGGTGCACCAGGCAAGGTGCTTTCATTACATTCAGGTTTATGTAGGAGTACAGGCAATCTGCTCGTCTCGATCAGGATACTCCACAGCACCACGCACAGGCAATGGCCAAAATATATCTCTCAGCAATCAAATAATTCCAGAATCTACCCAGGTATCAAGTGGCCATTTGTTGTACCATTGTCTTGAAATATCATTGGGATCCTCCATGTCTTCCAATACCAATGAGAAATGTACTTGCCACCATCTATGTACTCGCCATGCCCATGAAGATTCCTGGGAATTGTATCTTTCCACAAGGATTATCAGTTTAGCTTACTCATTCTCGGTCCATTTGTGATCAACAAGGTGTGTACTCTCTGTTGGGATCTGAACATGTAGTTGCACATTCAGAAATCGAGATTGTGACCACCTCCTCTGAATCGTCCTGAGATATGCAATTTTGATTATCCGTTGTGCCAAAATTGGGCAATGTTTATTATCTTCAGTCTGGCTTTCATGCATCCACCTCTTCACAGTGGAATATGAAGCCTTGCCACCATGCTTTTCCATAAGAGTATCATCCTCGGGATGATCAGGTGCACCAGAAACCAGTCACATCATCTGATAACACTAGTCACAAAGTCAATGAAGTCCTGGTGTAGCTGTGACGTGAACCTTGAATGTGAGGTTCACATCCATCACAATATGCCAGTGCATGCTGTGTTTTCTCTTGGACTGATGAGACTTGTGAAATATCCCAATACTCCACGAACAGTGTGAGAGTTGCCCACTGCTTGATGGTTTCACTCTGGATGTTGATGCATTATAGGAAAAAAAAAGGTCAGATATTCTTTCAGTTTTCTGACTCCTCAATACTTCTGTTCAGATCGTTGTGTGTGCGATCCATATTTTCTCTATGCAAATGTTCACTCAACCGAAATCAGTGCCATATGCCATCTCATTGTTGACACTCTTGAATGTGTCAGCCACTCTGGGTACTTTGACCACTAAGATCGATTCCAGGGCCGAAGTAAGCACTGGATACCCGAGGGCTGGAGTTGCCTGGATTTCTAAAAAGCAGCAAGGAACTCAATTCAGTCTCTGCACTGGATACCATTCTCTTGCTTCACCAATACTCCCAAGACATTTGTCCTGAGCCATGTTGAGCCATTCGTCAAGTGTATTACCGTACATAATTGACAGCCGCAATTCCACAACACCCTCCTCAGTCAGCAGTTGGCATATTATGGCCACTGCCACCAAGGTTAACATCTTCCCAATGCCCATTTCATCTGCCACTAGCACTCCTGGCATATCTGAATCCCAAACCCCTTTCCACACAATGAACCATGTTGCCCAAACCTGGTTTACCTAAATCTTGGTTCTGGCCGGACTTGGAATTGAATATTTTTTGCCAGGGTCACAGTCACCAATCCGTTGGGTACTCGGACAGGCATTTCAATACCTGACTACCTCGTGAAGACAATTATGTTCAATTTGGTTGATGATTGTATTGAGAACAGTGTTCAATACTAAACTGGTAGTATCTGGATCAAGGACCTCATTGCCAACTACTTACTTCTGGACCTTCTTTGCTCCTTGGTTGGTCTCCTTTCTGTTCTTCATAATCTCTTACAGTTACTCCAATGTAAGCTAGGACAATGGGCTCATTCTCAGGTGCTCCTGAAATCACTTCCGATGATAGGAATTTCACAGACCAGCATTCAGACCCAATCAATATGCAGAATATAATTAATGCTATTGACTCAATTTGAACATGCGTTAATCGTACTTCTAATATCCTTCCCACCTGCATCCTCATCCTACACTCTTTTATTTTCATTGGATCCCTCAAATATCTAAGTCTTCTGATTAGCAGTGGGGCATTGCATATTGGCAACTAGGCTTGCGGTGTTTACCATGGCTGGTCGAATTTCATGCTCTGCAATATCCTTCCCTATAGCTGTCTTCATTTCGACCAACCATACTTGCAAATTATATCCCAGCTTCCACTGGAAGGAATTAGAAATGCAACTGTGGTATGAAATCTGACCATATACCAAGATATTCATTATTGGCCTGAGTGTGTATAATTACATATAATCTTGTCCAATTCTTCCTTCATCAAGGTGTATTTCAATATTGCAATCAGACAGTTTGGTTCTTTCAGGCTACAACTTGTATCAATGAAATCGATCAGCTTCTCCCAGTTACTCACATCAGTATATGATGCTTGGAGTTACTTGCTGCATATATTCACTTTGTCACCATTCTGCACCAAATGAACGACATTGATGAAAGTCATATGCATCAAATCTGAGTGGTTACTTGTTGCCTTTTGCCCATGTGCTCTCTCAAATCCATCACCAGGCATTTGTTGCCTGACATTCCCTTCTTCCTTGCCACCTGAACCTTGCTCCCATATTTCTTCAAACAATCTCAACCCACTGACGCTAAATTCAGTCAGTATTATCAAAATTTTCTGAATAATGGCAGTTCTCAAAAGTCACCAAAATATTCCCAAGTGCTGTCTCCCAGAACAGGGGTCCAACTCTGACCAGTTTCAGACTTTTCTGTTGCCAGATCATGGACCATTACTTCTTCTCCAGACTCGTGGCCATCTATTACTTCTTCCAGTTGCTGATGGTACTCAAGTTGGGTTGCCCTATCCTTTAAACAAATTACTTCAAGAAGTATTCTGTTTGCTTCAGACGGATTGGAGCTATGACTTCGGCACAGCCCATGTCCAATGAATCACTGCTCTCATCATCTGCATTATATTTGTTGGAAAAAATATCTGGTTATGGGTGCTAGTTGGCAATCCCTGCAACCTCTGTCTGGTGCAGTTCTGCAGCTGCCTGGAATCATTTGGGTGGAAGGCTTATGTGGTGTCTCACAGATGACCTGGAAAGTGGTCCTGGTGGAGTAGAGGCCGAAGCTGTCCGTACAATGACTGGATTGTTTCCAGGAATTGCTGGAAGCATTCAGGGTTGATCTGGAAATGACGGCCCATGTCCTGTGAATTGCTGGTGGGGGAACATTGGAGGTCCACTATAACCGCCAAGGGGGAAATCATATGCTTACCACACCGGCCCATAACTTTGATTTCCCTGGGTTGCACCAGACAAAATCATCCAGTATCAATGAATGAAGGACTATTCCACAATGGGATTCTGCCACCTGCCCACTGCGATTACGCTGAGCCATCATGGTTTGACCACAGTCTGTGCACATAAATGGATATCAGCAAGCTGCCAACCAATGATCAACTCAGACAACGTACCAATGGCACCACTACCTTAGGATACTTCGGATTATGAACCAATCAATCCTCAGCTGCCTGATAACACCTGTACCCCCGATCCAACAAAAACAAAGGCATGTAGTAACGTAGTTGTTGTTGACAATGTGGGTGGGAATGTCTATGCAAAAGCAACTAGATTGTACAACAAGCATCGAAAGTACTCAGAACGATAGAATCTAGGGCATTCAGTGTGGTGCATGTAGAACTTTTAGTCGACTGAGACTTTTAGCCAGCAAACAAAGATATGGATCAATCAACATGTTTGGTGTTATCATAGTATTCAGGATTAGATTCTTGCCAATGGCACAAGACATGGCCAGGGCTGGGTAAGCACGTCATTCTATAGACAACTCGTGATCTCTCCAAGATTGCCATTGATATTCTTACCTATCTACTACTGTATTTTATTACCACAGCCCTGTGTGAAACCAAATTTTCTTATATACTCTCATACATGACCATATATGGATACATGGCTTTACAGGTGTGGACTGGACAATTTCAAAAATGAATGATTCAAATCAGCTAATGCACTGCGAACGCTTCTCAGTAAACTTCATTTCAGACTGGGTAATCATAGTTGGGTTGGAAATAACTCACATATCATCAGCACAAGATACAACAGTGAGACCATTAATTACATCGTGTTTCTCAGAACACATCTACCGTTTGAAGCATGCCTGGAGTTGAAGCTGGTGTGCCTCACGTACTCTGAGGGTTGTCAAATCTATACTGAGATTATCCTGGGCGATTGGTAGTGGGATACACAGAATCAGCTCCCTGTCAGAGCGCCAAATTTTCCAGTCATATTTGCATCCAACCAGACCCACTTGACCAACATTTCGGGCCATCAGCATGCCTGGCATCAATATATCAACCTTGATGATGTTCGAAAAGATATCCGCCAGACACCAAAAATCCATGCCGGAGCTCTCCTCATGCTGATTCCATATCCCCCAACAGATGGCAACAGAGTTAACAAAGCATGGCATAATGCGGTGGGATCCATGCTGTTTCAACTTAAACATCTTGAAGTCACCGGTCCTGGCTTGAAATAGGATTGTGCAGATGGATTGTGCTGACAATGTTATACTCTGTTGGCTGACTGAGTTGCAGATCATGCAGAACATTTCATGGATACTCAATCCTCATATGGCTCATGCCCAATGTGTGCAATTGCCATAGATGAGCTGATGGGGCATTCAACTTTTTGACCACTCAATAGCTCAAGAGACCAGCCTATTCACACTAAGCATCTGGAAGACAGTAATACTTATGCTCTGCATGCTATAAGTGTCTGTTCTATCTACAATTAGTTCCGGCAGTACCCTTTCTGCAATATCTATTAGCTTCAGCAGCCTGATGAATTGCATCAGCTGCTCAAGGGTATACATAACAGCTTACTGCACTGGCTGCTCAAATACCTCACAGCTAGAAATTCCAAGCATCAATTTGACCATCAATTCACATCAGTACAATGATATCCAACCATCCAGCACTTCTCAATACCATTGAATTCATGGAAATGCCGCACCTGGGAAGGTGAAGAGATTCGTGAAATGATCAGAACACTGGCAGGGACTTGTACTCCATTTTTCAACTCCACACATAACGGCAAAACTGCAGTGGTGACAGCCACTGATAGAATGGTACTGGGAGCAGTTCATGCATATTTTCAATTCTCTCTTCTTGAGAGCAAACAAGATCACTCAGATCTATTCCTCAAATCACTAGGCAATGTAACCAAGCGATATTACTAGTAGATAGGCAATCATTCAGAACAGATCATGTCGAAGTCTGCAAATGCCATAGTGCATTACCCATTTGGAAGGGAATCCCATCTGATACAAGAACACAGTATTCACAAGAGTTGTGCTGAAATGAAAGCCTTTGTATATGAGGCTGGAAAGGTTCCTGCAACAAAACATAGGCAATTTCAGATGCGCCTGACTACAGCCCTACAAGTGGCAACCACTGTGTCAGATGATGATCAACAGATAGCAATAGAGCGATTGGAGCGGGAAATCCATCAAGTGACACATGTTAAACCTTCAAGTTTCGATAAATTATTGCAGAATCATAAGTCACAACTTTTGCTGAAAGCCAGGACATATGTAATTGGTCCAGGAATTATAGTTGCAAAACACATTGCCATCAGGGATATGGCATACAGAGTGGGAAACATCACACCAGACAATAGACTGCAATTTCAAATCTGTCTATCCGATGCTGCGACTGATGCCATGAACTGCGGCTTGGCTGATATGGAATATACCCCTGGTAAGCTTCAGAGAGAGATTGGTGGCATTGCCTCTAATGACCAGAAGTGGTTCATGAAGGAATGATGCATGGGCTTGATCGAGTTTGAAGCTGAATGGGAGACAATCGGCATTGAGACGCTGCAGAAAACCATCAAACAACACATCACACATTTCGGTTGTCAAATAGTGAATGTTGTGAGCCATATCTCACAGTCATTTTGGTGAATGGGTTCTGGTAACAATTTGAGACTGACATTTCTGAACAGCTTCATATCGCAATTGTGAATGAGGTATATTGATTTACCAACACATTCAATAACATTTGACAGATGCTTAAGCATAATAACTGGTGAACCAGTCTTGACTACATGGAGGAGACACTGTCATATCTTGCACTCCAAGGCTGGTACAATATTGACTCTCCAAAAGTTTTCAACCTACTGTCCCCTACAGATATACAGTGAAGTATATGCAGAACCCATCCCACATGTCTACAGACAATTCAAGACGAGCCATTTATCTGCCCCATCTCACAGCAGGTATATCATTTGTGAGAAACAGATATCTGAGTAGTGTGCACATGTATCATATTAAAGTCACTCAGAGATGTATCAGAACCTTTGAGCAATTCCAATATTGGCCAATAATTCTGCTCACAAATCAAAGACAACAGGAGACCCAATGAAAGTGGGCTTGTGCTTGGATATAATCAGAACATATTCATAGACAGTATATTCATTACACTCCAAAATGGGCAGTTGTATTACTGTCAACTATTTCACAGCCCTCCTTCTGTTGAGTATCTGAGGCTCGATTGCAAGGCAGGATATACGAATGCCAACCAAGGTACCATGCCCGAAGGTAATAACATCACTGTCCAGTATACACAAAGTAATGAGAATGACCTCAATAACACCTTCTATGGACGAATTGCTTATTTTTCTGTATTATTCTTTGGCCAGTCTCAACTGAAGCAGATGTTCCAATTCAGGAGTGAGTCCATACTGGAAAGGCAATGTCAAAATTTTCCAAGAGGTGTAAACACGTTCAACAATCAGTATTACGTCCTCATGTTCACGAATGTGCAGTTGGAATCCCAACATCGTACAACACTCTGCGTGCATCAGCAAAAACTAAACTTCCTGCATTATCAATACTGAGTTGATGGTGTCTACAAACACAAAAAAATAAAATCAAGGATTCCCTGAAATCTGGCATTGCATTAATATTCCATAGTGTTCTTTCAGTTGACGTGATGGTGTTGTCAAACATCATGACCAGTGTCTCTACTTGGGCGAATATGACAATGAGTATTTGACGAACAGTTTACACTTCCATTGGCATTATCATAAATCGTCTCTCGGTATACTTCTATGTCATCCGATTTGATCAGTGCATGCAATGATGGAAGCACTCGCTCTGTAACTCTAATGAAGCTTGTAGTGCTTGTTTTTAAAGCCTTTGATGACATAATTTGACTAATGACATCAGCAAAATGTAAAATGGTTTGGAAGTCATAACTGAACAACTCAGCACCTCTGAACAGCCACACTGATACTTCCTGATGCTCCCAGATGCTCCCAGATAGGCTGAATGCAAAGCGATGTGCTCTCAGGTGCTCCGAGACTACTTCCCAGGTGCTCCTCAATGCTCCAGAAGTTGTGCAACGGAATCCAAGAATATCCTGAAGAGTGTATAGTTGTCTTCAACATGCTTCCAAATCCAACTATTCGGATGTGCAAATTTCGGAGCAATTGGGAGTATTGGCTGCATCTCCGAGAGTATTCTGGTGCACCTCGAACCTGGAGCCATACTCTCTGGGAGGGATTATGATAATGTTTATATCCAATAGTACAATTCAATTAACTATCTTCTGCACACCTTGATTCAGGCATTGTAACTTTAATACACAGTCCAGTAGGTATCTAAATCAACATGATGATTTACAAGCCATATGCTATCGATTCTATCTGATGCAGCATTATTGTCCCGCACCAAATGTGCATGTCCAACAATTGCTTCGACAAGTACAATATGCATCTTGTCAGTCTATTTGACAACCCGGATGAACCCGTCAACACAATCAGCTCCACCATGAAGATCATTGAATTTTGTTGGAATCGCCACTGCATATTCTTGAGGTTGAGGATGTAATACCCATTGTTGAGTCTTCTGACAATTCTTAGAAAAGGTCGATATCGTTTTTCCAGTGGGCAGAGGCTCCTGAAATTGGAGAATGTGATTAGGTGGAGCCCAGCTGAAGTATAATACAGCAAACCAAGAAACTTGGCCTTGGAAGGTGTTATCGACATCAGCAAAATGTAAAATGGTTTGGCAGTTAAAACTCAATGACTGAGCTATTCTGAACAGCCACATTAATCATTCCAGAAGCTCCCAGAAGCTCCCGAACAGCCTGAATGCAAAACGATGTGCTTCTCTGGTGCTCTGAGAAGTACTTTGAGGTGCTCTTCAACACTTCTGCAGTCGCAGAACAGAATACAAGAATATTCAAAAGAGTATGCAGTGGTCTTCAGAATGCTATAAAACCATGCCTTCAAGTTGATAAAATTTCGAAGCTACTAGGACTATGACACTCATCACCAAGACCATTCCGGTGTACCTGGAGCCACACACTCGGGGAGTGATAATACATAATGTCAATATCGAATAGTACAATTCGATAATCTATCTCACAGTTACACACTTGAATCAGGCATTCTAATCCAATTAAAATACAGTCCAGTTGGTATCTAAATCGACATGATTATTTACAAGCCATACACTCTCGATGCCACCTGAAGCAGCATTCTCCCGCACCAAATGTGCTGGTCCAACTATTGTTCCAACGGGTGCAATATGCATCATTTTCGTCTGTTTGCCAACCCGGATGAACCCGTCAACACAATCAGCCCAATCAGGAAGATCTTTGAACTTTGTTGAAATCACCACTGTGTATTCTTGAGCTTGAGGACGTAACACCCATTGTTGTTTCTTCTTGCACCTCTTAGAACAGCTCAATATTGATTTGCCGGCTGGCAGGCGCTTCTGAAATTGGAGGATCTGATTTGGTGGAGTCCAGCTGAAGTATAATACAGAGAAAGAAGAAATTTGTCCTTGGAAGGTGTTATCGAAGTCATTCTCTTCACTTTGGGTATACTGGACCCAGATGTTATGATCTTCAGGCATGATCCCTTGGTTGGCATTGCTATATTCTACCTTGCAATCAAGTCCCAGATGCTGAACAGGAGTAGGGTTGTGAAATGGTTGATGGTAGTACAACAGCCCATTGTGGAGTTTAATAAATATACTGTCGATGAGTACATTCTAACCATATCCAAGCACGAGTCCACATACTTAGTGTCCCCAGCCCTCTTCAATTTGAGCACGGAATGGCCATCCAAAGTGGCAAATTCCGAAATCTTCTGATGCATCTCTGAGTGAGGTTAATTTGATACTTCTGCACACTCCGTCGACATGCATTTCCCTCAAATGATATACCTGCTGTGATACGGGGCAGATACAGCGCTTGGCCTGAATTGTTTGAAGATGTAACAGTTGGGCACTGCATGTGCTTCACCGTTTATCAGTTGGGGAGAGTAGGTTGAAAACTTTTGCCGAGTCAACATCGTACCAGCCTTGGAGTGCGAAATATGACAGTGTCTCCTCCAGATAGTCAAGACAAGTACACCGGTCATTATGCTTAAGCATCTGGCGAATGTAATTGACTTTGTTGCTAGATCGATATGCCTCTTTCACATTGGTGATATGTTGCAGTTAAGAAATAGCAGTGGCAATATTGTGACTGGAACCTATTTGGCAAATTGACTCCAATATATGGCTCACAAGATGCATCTTTGGATATCCGAAATGTATTATGTGCTGTTCCATGATTTTCTGGAGTGCCTGAAAACTGATTCTCTCCCACGAAGCTTCAAACTCGATCAAATGAATGAAGAATTCCTTTTCGAACTAGTTTTGTTCATTTGGGGTGATGCCATACATTTCTTTCTCCAGCTGGATAGTCACGAGCTCTGTATCAGCCAAGCTCCAGCTCGTGGCATCAGTCTTAGCATTGGAGAGGCGGTTCTGGAATTGGAGTTGCTTGTCAGCGGTCATGTTCGCCACCCGGTAAGCCTCATCTTCTGCAGTCATTGTTGTTAGTGCCAGTTGTTTGGCGAATATGCGTCTGGGACTGGTTGCCTTGGTCCCAACATCCTGCAATAGTTGTCACTCATGATGTTGAATAATTCATCGAAAAGTTTGCATTGAGCAGTTGTCACCTGATAGATTTCGTGCTCAAATCGCTCAATTGCCTTCGGACGATCAGCATCCTACCACGTGGTTGCTGCTTGCCGGGCTCTATTCAGGTGTATCTGAAATTGCCTCCATTTTGTAGAGGAAACCTTATCAGCCACATATACAAGAACCTCCATTGCAGCACGAATCTTATAAATCTTTTGTTCGCGTAACAGATGGGATTCTGTTGCCAACAGGTCATCTACTTTGGCATTTGTAGACTTCAACATCTTCTGTGCTCAAAAAATTCTTTCCTTCTGGAAAAATCGCTTGTTTGCATCGTCTAGTGCTTTAAGGGATAGATCCAAGTGATTTTGTTGGCTAAGAAGTAGAGAGAATTCACATAATGCACACACTGCTTCCATTACAATTTCATCGGAGGCTGTTTCCACCGCTGTTTTCCCGTCATCCTTGGAGCGGACAGACATTGGAGTGCAATTCACTGCCAGTGTTCTGATCAAGCCACAGATCTCTTTACCTTGCCAGGTGCCGCTTTACAATGAATCGAATGGTTTAGAAAAGTACTGAAGGCCAGGATATCATGGTGCTGATGTGAATCGATTGTCAAATTCATCCTTGACCTGTCTCGCTTTCAGGTATTTGAGCAGCCAGTTCAATATGTCTTTAACTAAACCCAGGAGCAGCTGATGCAATTCCACATGCTGCTAATGCCGATAGACATTGCAGAGAGGGTATTGCCAGAACTTGTTGAGGATTGAGTGGAGACTAAGAGTGTGCAGAGCATCAATATTACGGTCCTCCAGCAGGTCTGAGTAAATAAGCTGGTCTCTTGAGTTGTCATGAGGTCGAAAGGTGGAATGCCCCATCAGTGCATCTTTAGGAAATTCGCTCATTGGGCATGAGCCATGTGAGACTTGAGAAATCATGACTTGTTCCAGATAATCCCCGACCCAGGCAGCTAAAAGAGGGTAGCATTGTTGCTGGAATCCATCTGGACAATCCCATCTCAAACCAGCACCAGTGATTTCATGATGCCTAAGGTGAAAGAGCACAGTTCCAACTGCGGAATGCCATGCATGGTCAATGTTTTTGGCACCTTTCGGTGGACATGGGATCAGGCCAACAATAATGCAGTCATGGTATTTAGGTGTCCGGCAGATATGTTTTCGAATATTACCAATTGTGAGATACTGCAGCCAGGCATGCTGATCACCCGAAAAATTGGTCAAGTGAGTCTTGTCGGATGCACCAAGAACTGGCACAATAGTCGCTCAGGCAGGAAGTTGATCTTGTGTATCCCACCACCCATCGCCTGTATTTTTCTCGCTGTAGATTCGACGGCCCTCCGAGTCAGCGAGGCACACCGGTTCGAAATCAAGGTGTGCCTGAAAATGAAGATGTGCTAGGAGGAACTGGATACATTTGAAAATATCGCTGCACTATAATGTTTCGAAGATATGTGAGTCATCTTCAATCCAACTATCATTGGCGAGCCCGAAATCAATTTCAGAGAGCAGCTGTCGCATGGCATCTGCTGATTGAAAGGATTCGATTTTCAAGTTGTCCAGTCCATGCCTGAGATGTTGATCTATCCATGTTTTGGTTCACTGGCTAAACAATTAAGCCTACTGAAAGTCGTGTGCGGACCAAAATAGATTCCATTGTTCTGAGTACTTTCGATGCTAGTTGTACAATCCAGTAGCTTTGCCATATGCTTTCCCCCCTGTGTTTTCCACTTCAACTACCTGCCTATAATCCTATGTCTTTGTTGGATCAGGGGTACATGTGACATCAGGCTGCTGAGGGTCTATAGGTTCTTCGTTGGAAGTATCTTCAGGTGGTGGTACACCCAGTAAGTTGTCTATAAGGAGATCATTAATTGACAGCTTGTCGATGTCCATTCAGGTGCACCTACTGTAGTCAAACCATGATGGCTCAGGGTGAGTGAAGCCAGCAGGTGGTAGAATTCTGTTGGGTAATAGCCCTTCATTTATCGATATTGGGTGATATTGTTGAAACTGAGGTTGCAGTCGGTCCTCGTTGAATGATTTATTTCTGTAGATAAATCATTAAACATGTTTCTGGAGAGTGTTGACCATATTGGCGAAATGCTCAGTATTCTGACGAATCTCGATGATGCTTTAGGGGGTATGGTCCGTTGCTGGATTTGAGCCTTATGGATATTTATTTGAATGTGAGCTAACTCTAACTCAGGTTAGCATATCACTTTCAAAGCTGCATCACACCCCACCAAATGTAGAGGAGGTGTAAAACAAAGTCACTTCACGATCAGTTTTCTTCACAAACTAGGATAATATCTATCAAATCCCACATAATAATGCTGCACATTATCTACTGAAAATCGTTAGCAAAGAAAACTTCTTTTGTCATCACTGCGATCAACATTAAATACTGTTCATCAGGTGCTACTGCAATCAGCCATATCGTATACTACGCCATTGTTGCATTGTGCAGAATTATGTCTACATTCGAGCCTCAAGCATTGGATAACATCAGCTTAATACAAGGAATAGGTAAGTTTCGTAGCTGGCTGTATGCCTGCTCAATGATGATTGAGAACTGATAGGCTGGTAGGATGTTTTCTTCTGTAACGATTCTTGACCAGTGGGTGGATCCTGAAGAGACAACACGGTCAACACAAGGAGCTCAAAAGGAAGCAAGCACTGTTGCTGCTTGACTAACAAGGCCTCATATTGAATGAAGTGCAGGACAAACACGCACATTTTGAGTGTACAATGCCTAGTCGTGCTAACCTTCCAACCAGATATAGTTCTTGTTGGGTTCCTGGAGATATTATGTCGAATCTCTTCTATGACCTTTACAGTCATGAATAGAACAAAGGTGAGCTTCTATCCAAGGTCCTACTATACGAATTCGAGCATATAACAAAGAAAGGCAGAATGTGTGTGACTATGATTTCTTTTCACCGCAAGGTTTCATGGGATCAAAGGCGAAGTGAAACACCACAGTTCGTGACAAAGAAAATCGATATAAGACACCTTGATACTGCCAAAGGTCACTGCTACCTTCAATATTCTCCATGATACTCCGCTTCATTCGCAATCACAAATTCAATTGATAATGTGATTACTACCAATCATTTGTTCACATACGATGTTGATCAACGGATTTCCACCGAAGACAACCAATATGGTTCTAACAGGTGGGCTGTTTGGCTCACCACAACGCCCAAATGACAATGTGGGAGCATCAGATAATGATGCTGGAAATACACTGAGCAACGACGCTCAATTCGGGCAATCCACAACTCAATTTTATCCACCACCAACACCAGGGTATAGTTACCCGCCTTTGCAGCCTCCATTTCCAGGCGCTCCCCAGTTCTACCACTAGGCTCCATTCAACATGATACCAAGCTCAGAACCAAGCTCTGGTGCGACCCAACAATATTCGAGTTATGGTCCATTGTGGCAAGCATATGATTTCCCCCAAGGAGGATCTGGTGGACCTCAAATGTTCCCACCTCAGCAATTCATAGAACATGGGCCGTCATCTCCAGGAGCACCTCGAGTGCCTCCAGCACCGCCTGCAAACAATCCAGTCATTTGGCTGACCTAGTTCTCCTCCACAGCACCAGGACAACTTCCCAGCGCACCTGGGAGACCCCTGATTACGCTGCCACCGAAAACATTTCAGCCAGCTGCAGAACTACGTAGGACAGATGTTGCAGGGATTGCCGATTTGCTTCCATTACCAGATATTTCCTATAATGCATCTGATGCAGATTATGAGTGGGACGATTAGTCAGACTTGGACGGGGCTGAAGGCAAAGCCGCAATCAGCTTGAAGCAAACAGAATTCTCCTTAAAGCAATGCACCAAAAGAATTGGGCAGCTCAACTTTGGTACCTTCAACAAGTAGAAGAAAGTATGGGTGATGGGGTTTCTGGAGAAGAAGCAGCGGTTCATTATCGAGGGACAGAACTGTCTGAAACAGCTTCGAAATGGACCCCTGCACTGGGAGATGGCTGTTTCAGATACTTTGGAGAGTTTTGAAACCTGGCTGCCAATGGAAAATTTCGATAATGCCGAATGCATTCACCAACAGTGGGTTGAGATGTCGTTGAAGCAATGTACAAGCGACAATCAGGAGGCGAGGAAGAAGGTAAGGCGAGGCAACAAGCGACAGACGACGGAATTGCCACAACAAGTGGGGAAAAAAGCGCCAGGTGACCTTCCAGAGTTGCCAACTACAACTTTGATGGTTGCGATTCGTCCAGTGCCGAATGTCAACAATGACCAGACATCCGGCAATCAACTCAGAGCTTCCTACTCAGATGTAAGGCACTGGGAGGAGCTGATTGATTTCATCGAACGAAATTGTAGCCCAAAAGAACCTTACTGTCTGACTGCGATATACAAGTGCAACTTGATGCAGGAAGAATTGGATAAAGAGTATATGGGATTATATGCACCTGGGCAAATGATGAATGACCATCTATATGGTCAGATTTCATACAACAGTTCCCTTTCTAATGCCTTCAAGTTGAAACTGGGACACAATTTGAAACTACTTTTGGTAGAATTGAAGGCAGCTACAGGGAAGGATATTGCGGAGGACGTATTGAGAACGGCCAAGGTGATCCCCGCTAGCCTTGTTCCAGTTCGCTATCCTCCACTGCTAATCAGTGGACTTAGACTTTGGAGGGATCTGATGAAAATGGAAGAGTGGTGGATGAGGAGGCACGTGTGAAAGTCACTGATAGTAGTATTAATGTTAGTTCTGACTGACTGAATTGAATTGATTATATTCCACATACTTGTTGGGTCCAAATGTTTGTCTGTAAAATACCTAACATCACGACAAATTTCAGGAGCGCTAGAGTATGAGCCCATCTGCCCAACAAACTTCAGAGCAACTGAAAGAGATCATTGAGGACAAAAAGAAGACCAAACAAGGTGCAAGAGAAGTTCAGGAGCAAGTGGATTGTGAGGAGGTCCTCGATCCTGATAATACCAGTTCAGTATTGAGCACTGTTCTTAACACAATGAATAACCAATTTGAACATGAGTGTCTTGAAGAGGCGGTCAGGCTGCTGAATGCTCATCTGATTCATCAATCAACAGATGACCATGTTCCAGGCCACAAGTATTCAATTCCAGGCCTGCCCAGAACAAAGTATATGGCGCATCAGGTTTGTGCCATCTGGTTCATCGTGTGGAGGTGGGTTTGGAAGGCTGAAATGCCAGGAGCACTGGTGGCGGATGAAATGGGTCTTGGAAAGACTTTCACCTATGTGGCAGCAGCAATGATTTGCAAACTGCTGAATGAGAAAGTTGTAATGGGGTTACCACAGTCAATTTTGTGGGTGAATACCCTCGCATATTGGGTGAATATGGTACAGAACAACTTTCCCGGGATTATCAGTGAAGAACGGGAATGGTATACAGTGCGGAGACACAATTCAGTGCCCTGCCGCCTCATCGCGATCCAGAAAACTCTACCACAGGGGCATCCAGCGCTAACATCCGCCCTTGAACCAATCCTGGTGGTGACAATGCCCGCAATTGCAGAGATGTTCAACAGTGTCATTGACGAGATGACATATGCAACAGACTTCAAACTGATTAACTTGTTGCGCACGGAAAATGTGAATCTCACCCATGAGAATCTCAACACCAGTCTTGACCAGCCAGAAAACCGATGGAATATCCCCCTTGTTTCATATGATACCTTAACATCCAGAGAGAAACCATCAAGCAATAGCCAAATCTCACAATGTTCATGGAGTTTTGGGATTTTTGATAAGTCTCATTGGTACAAGACGAAAAATAGTGTGGGCTGCCAAATTGCGATGAATGCGAGAATTGGATTCAAACTTCAAGACACAGCAACACCGGGATTCCATTCCCTCTATAACTGGTGTTTTCAGATGATGTCGCTATTATCAGGTGCTCCTGAAAATCCAGAGGATGATACTGTGATGGAAATGCACGGCGCAGTGGCACAATATTCCGCAGTGAAAAATTTGATTCATGCCATCCGGACTGAAGACAGACACGCTCAACATAATAGAGCACACTGCATCATCCAAATTGCAAGGCCCTGGATGATCAGGAGGTGGTCAGAATGGACACTGGCGAATGGGAAAGCACTTGTTCATATACCGAAGGAGAATGCACATGTTGTTGATGTAGAATGGACTGACCAAGAGCAAGCTAAACTGAAGACCATTGTGGAGAGATACAGTCCATGGCGTGCTTCAGGAGCGTGGAGGGTATATTGATGGTGGCTGGCATGCTTGTCATTGATATTGGGAGAGACCGAGGATCGGAATGATGTTTCAGAACACTTGTTCAATGAATGGCCACTCGACACTTGGGTGGATACTCCTATTTCCTGATGCCTGAGAGACACATTTCTGCCAATGCTTCTCCAGGAACCTGCGGAGTATCCCGAGCCTGATGAAGACGAACCATCAAATGAGGCGCTCCTGCACGAAGCCGAAAGTCATAACAGAGCCTTGCCTCATGCACCACCTCCTTAAAAGACGGTGCTATTGTATCCGCTGCTAGGCCAAGTTCGTCATTTGAAGTGGTGGCGCACAAAGTTTTTTGTGGATCATTTAGATATTATCTACATGTATGCGGAAATGGGGAACGATGAGTGCACAGAAATGCAGCCCAAATTCCAAGATTCACCAGATCCCTCTGTGTTTGTAACTACAACCAAAGTGGGTGGGACAGGCCTATATCTCACAGCAGCAAACCATGCGGTAATAACTCAGAAGTTCTAGTTATTGAACGAGCATTGCCAGGCATTTGCAGGTGTTGTCTGACTGGGGCAAAACAGAGTTCCACGCACATGGCAATTGAACATGGGACCAAGTGGTTATGATAATAGAGCAAGTGATCTCCACCAGCTCTCTACAGTGGCACAAATGAGAGTCCTGCATGGCTTGATCAGCCGACAGAACATCATGACTTCCAAGATATACTGGATTCTGGAGTGTCGGGAAGACCATACGAAGCAGCTTATGGAACAAGGAGACGTGGTGCCGTCATATGGTGAGGATGAACGAGAATTATCAGGGTAGTGTAATTAAAGTACGCCTTTTAAAGATTCTACCAACACAATCTCACCAACTGATGCAAAATAGTGAAATGGTATGGAGGATCAGGCACTTGTGAGAAGTATTAGTTAGAACTCAATTCCATTTCAAGTTGATTATAGTGATGAATATGAGATGAAGTCAATGATCAACAGATATCTCGTAAACTGTAACAAAGCCTCAATTAGATGATGCAATATGTGATGAAAAGTTGGGGTGCCCTATTAATGGTTGACTAGGTCAAATTCCGCGGTGCTGTACATTTCTGTTTGTGTCAATCTGTCAAAGCTGCTGTCACATATCATCTTCATCATATATTATCCTGGTGGAGGTGTGATACCAGAATGTGTGAATGGGATTCCACTTACGAGGTCCACCTAAACCTCCAAGTGTGATTCAAATTATTTATTTCTTGCCTATTTCAGGTGCACCGGACACTAGAATTGCAAAAGAATTCACGATATTCACTGAATCAACAGTGTTGAATAATTCACAGTCAATTGCACAAGCGAATCGCTATCAACATCGTGACTATCCTGAGACAGATCCAGCACAGTATATCTGGAATCATCCGAGAATAGAAAAACTGTCAACACGAAATCGAGTTGCTGTATTGTATTTTAAGACACGGCCCGCGTATTCCAGGTTTACCTGAAGAATACAGCAAAGTATTTCCTCGCTCAGGAATTAAGTTGAGGGTCACCTCAGATCCACTATCCTGTTGAGTGTGATGGTCTCAGATTTGACACTGCACGCATAGTCAAAGGCTAAATTCGACAAGCAGGCACTGATTGTTCACATCTGTTTCCACTCCAGGTACAACTCTGAATCGTGTATACCCACGTTGCATTAGCTTTGAATCTGTTGCTGCCAGCACACAAAGTGTCATCTGTCAGACACTAAACTTTTAGGTGCAGGCGCGGCTCATCCCGCTCGGACACAGCTGATATCTGAATCTATCCTTGATTAGAATGTGAAAGCCCCAGCTTACATGCCATAACTGACATGCTCCGTGTCGACCTATCCTTTGGAGGAAGGTGTCCACCACATGATTACCACAGATGCACAGCCCTGGGCGATGAGTAACCATACTTGACTCGCTTTTGACAAAGAAGTCTGTTCGGATCTTACATTTTGAAGTTCCTAAAATAGCTTCTGTTGTTTGGGCTCCATCATCAAGCTGCAGCTTGACAGAGTCAACCTCAAATGACAGCTTCTACTCAGCGATTCTGCACATGACCGGAAACTCCTGCTCTTTTGTAAACCACACTTCCTCGAATAGGCTTAAATTTATAACCCTTCTAATACTGACTTACCTACATTTTGACAAACTCGTATGTTTGGGCCACCAAAAACCAATATCTTAAAATAGATTGTGTGAACCGATTTCCATCAAGAGAGCTCGAAGAGATAGAATCTGAATGCCAGTCTCTGCTCAGCGGCTCAATCAGTGCCCAGCAAGCTCCTGCCCACCGCGTATCTTGAATGCCTGAAGTTCGTGACAAATTATAAACAGACGATATCTGATTTCCGCCAATATCCAATCCCAAGCATGCATGAAGAACAAATCATGATCAAAGCTTGAGTAAAGAAAAGGCAGTTTCAGAGAGTACAAGTAATCATCAAGGTAAGGGGAGCCTGCAATCGCAGCCATTAGATTGTATCCTGCATGCAGATTTACTGCTAGGTGTACCTCAATTGACCGGAACTGCATGCTGTTATTGGTCCTTTCACTGTCAGATGAAGCTTCATGACACATTTGTATTGTTCTTATGCACTGCATTGAACTCCAATATTGATGTTAAGTCAACATTGTAGCATTCGGACTTATAAAGAGTTTATGATTGAATGATGTGGTGTTTACAAGATATGATGCTCAACATCTGAATGTGAGTGACAATTTATAACCAATTCGCTAGCAATCTTAGCATTGATGATAACTGGAATCCATTTGATTACCCCAGAGTCTGCATCATACCTTTACCGTTCTTTCTCTATGTTGAATCTCTCCTTTGTAAATCCAAATTCTCTGTCCTCCCTTATACAAACTGCATACATATTGTCATTCAGCAGACCCAGACTACTGAAAGTGAAGTTCTGCACAAGATATTGTCTAATCGACCGCTAACTTTGCTGCAGAATCCTAACACAACAGTATATCATCAAAATAGGATGTCCTTCCAACTGGTATACCATATTCGGAGATTCATATTATCCACTGTTAGCAACACACTCAGTTTGAACCCATGTCACTTCAACTATTGTCACTCACGAAGGTTCCAACTCTATTCTCCGGCCAAGCCCTGCATGATTCTTCAACACACCCACAATTATGTACCATGCGGTCACCTCTCATATGCTCGAACTAGAGGTATAATGTACTACCTTCGGTGGTCTCATATGCAGGGGCGATCATGCTCAACCCATTTCACAGCAATCCCCATATGTCTGGCCATGAGAGTTAGTTAGGGATACAACCATGTTAATGACTCGAGTGATTCAGATGTGTGTCGAGATTTTCAGGTGCATCCAGTTCAAATTCCAGGTATGTTGGCTTGAACCAATCTGCAATTCTTGCATCAATAGGGTACTTGGATACAAGTGCTAACATTTGGGAATTGGGGGCATGAAGAATCCATCTAATCTGGTGCACCTGACACTTCTGAAATCACAACACAGAACTAGAATCGACATTATAAATATGAACCGCCAACACTGTCATCCAGAATCTTCCCAGACACACCTCGAAGTGCATCCTACTTGGCCGAGCTTCAGTTTTTCCGGTCACACCTCGAATTGCATCCTTCTCGACAGCGTGTTACTTTGTTGCCCAATTTTCCAGTCATTCTCTTAAGCTTCATACTATATTTACTCTTATTTCTTTCTGTCTACATTCCCCAACTTCACTTCATCAACATGGAACCTACGGCCAGCCAGGTGAGGAAGTACAATTCACAGAAGAATCAAGAAGCACACCTTGAGAGAGCACTTGCACATGCATTCAAGAAGACAGCCAATTTTCATTGCCAATCAAATGTTTGAACTCCAACCCAGCCTTTGTGTGTAGTGTTAGAGATTGCAAATTTCCGCAATACCATTCTCATGACGCAGGATGATGATGATTCCGATCGGGAAATCAGCAATGTCGACAGTGAAGACCCTGGAGTGTGCACCTTGTAATCCGATATCGAAGTAGACGATTTGGACAATCAGCAGGAGGTGCTACATCGAGACCAGGCGTGCTGTGATAAGACATTACAAATGACAAGGGTTCCACTGCCACAGAAATGGAGCTGTGCCGATACTGTCATTTTTCGCACTTCACTTCCAATTCTGCAACATCCAGCCAGGGCCATAGCACCACCATGGCTCAAATGCTAAAAGTCAACCATCAACATATTACGCGAGTCTGACATTGTACCTGCTCAAGTGCTCCCGGTTCCCAAGGCCGGTACAGAGCAGAGTGTTCCTCAAACAAAGGCCGGTGGAGGTCACAATGTTCCTCAACACCAAAAGGCTACCTCTGAGGTAGCGAAACTGTTCATGGAGGCAATCATATTCACAAAGACTCACTGGCCAATCATTTCCGATGAGTAGTACTGAATGGTTGATAAAGCTTGGCAACTAGCCATTGAAGCCCAGGATATTCAGTGGGCAGTAGCAGGTGCTCCTGTCGGAACACAGTGTGTGTGTCAATTGCCCGGTGGTACGTCTGTTACAATCGATCCACAAACTGGATAAGCTGTAAGTGTTTACTCTGTTTGCTGCTCCTCAATTGGACTTCTGATGATACTAAATCCCATAAATATACATAGTTAAAACTAATGATTAGTACCATTCAAGGGCGTTTGGCAGATGGAGCTCGTCGAACAATTGTTCATAGTTACCGGTTGGATTTAGAATCAGAAATTGAGCTTTGAATCCAGGTTCAGGAGCTCCTGCTTAATGATGCTGATCTCTCGAAGGTCATCGATGATACGAAATCATGGTTTACACAGATGGAAGTGCGTGACTTAATATACCTTCAGTTGTTCTTCATGGCCAATAGCTTGGGGAGACCGCCGACCACATCGCAGTTCATTCAACTACTTACACGGCAGACGTTAGCGCTTGTGACCGCAGCTATTCATTGTGCACTGTCTGCGTATGCCACTGGAAAGAAGGTCACATTTATGTATTCTCAAGATGAATATTGAGGTAAAATTTGCCTTTCCACAGTGATAGATTGTATTACTGCAGAAGCCACTGAACTAATCAATTACACATTGTGTGCTGCTTCATCCCCCCCCCCCCCATGGTGCTCCTCCGCTATAACAGGCGCTCCACAATCCCCATCGGCGCTCCTGAGTGTGGATTCGCACTTCGATATTTCATTCAGTGCTCCATACTGCCTCTTCTGTTGGCGTTCCTCTTGTTGACTGGACACTCCTCAATCCCCTCCTCGACCTCGATTAGGAGCGTCTCTATTTCATTCCAGACGCTTTACCTCCTTCCCCTTTACCTCCCTCCCCTTTCAGCGATGTTCAGCATGGATGGGATGCTCCGCAGGATATGCAGTCCTTGGCCTGGATTCATGCCCCTCAAGTTCATTCCACACTCCTCCATCACCATCATCACTCCCTTTGCCCACCCTGCACTCTACATCAGGCATTCCTCCTGTTCTGGTGGCGCACCACTTTTCCCCGTGAATTCATAATATTGCCTTTCAAGCTCCATCTTGATACAGCGCAAGCTAACCTTTCAATTCCAACCTGTTAGATATCACAAATTGAGCCAAACAACATTGGAATTCAATTTCTCCCACTCGCCAGGCCTGAATCATTTGCAATTACAAGGAGCACCTCCCGCTTCTTTGCACCGTGGATGAATTTTGTGTTCATGTATTTGTCTGCCCTGATGAGATGGGAGTTTAAGGGGATGACATTGTGACTATGTTCGATTGATATCATTGGATCGTTTAGGCAGGTTATTGTTTCTGGTTTACCTGCTTTCATTTTGGTATCACTCATCATTTTCTTTGGTTCTGCTTGATGTAGCGACACACACAGCAGAATGTTCAATGAGAGGGTGGGTACTATAGTATGATTTAGAAGTTGATAATGAACAATAATCTATGCATCATAGGTGGCGGGTATTCTTATCGATTCGTTTAGAATTCGGAGATTCTCAGATAATGCCTGCAGTCTTGCACAGGAATATTCCTAGGAACCCAGGAATCACTCAGAGTTAGTTTGGGATTTCCGCATTTGTTGGGCAACATTCGTAGGTGCTCCCAAGGTTAGCACAACCACGTCCATGGTAGTCGCATACCAGTCATAAGGGATCCCAGTTACTCTGAACGCCGGCCGGAATACCCTGCTATTGTCTGATTCTCTCCTGAAATTGACACTTCTAAGTTTACACTCGGCCTTCTCTCACACACTCCTGGAGGCTCCCAGTGACTAAAATTAATTTTGCTGATGGAGGTCACAGTCTGTACATTGGACCCAGATGTGATGAGATTTAGTCCTGATCACTTGATTGGCATTGGTATATTCTACTTCGTAATCAAGTCCCAGACGCTCAACAGATGTAAGGCAGTAAACTGGTTCACCTTAGTACAACAGCCCATTCTGAAGTTTAATGAATATACTGTCTATGAGTACATTCTGAGCATATCTGAGCACCAGTCCACTAACTTCATGTCCTTAGTCATCTTCAATTTGTGTACCAAATAGCTGTCCAAAGTTGGGAATGCCGCAATCTACTGATGCATCTCTGAGTGCGGTTAATTTGATACTTCTGCACACGCCGCGGACATGAGTTTCTCTCAAATGATGTACCTGTTGTGATATGGGGCAGAAGAATAGCTCTTCCTGGCAATGGTGCAGGTGTAAAAGATGGGCTCTGCGCTTACTTCGCCATGTATTGGCAGCTGCTGGTATGTTTAAAACTGTAGCAGAGTAAATATCGTACCAGTGTTGAAGGGCAAGATATGACAGTGTCTCCTCCATATAGTCAAGACCAGCACACTGGTCATTGTGCTTCACCGTCTGTTGAATGTAATTGACTTTGTTGGTAGATTGATATGCCTGTTTCACATTGCTGATATGTAACCGGTCAGATATATCAGTCCAGAAATTGACATTGGAAGCCATTCGCCGCAATGACTCTGATATAGGGCTCTCTAGATACCTCTTTGGATATCCGAAATGGATTACATGCTGTTCGATGGGTTTCCAGGGCTCCTGAATGCTGATTTCCTGCCACGAAGCTTCAAACTGGACCAAGCAGATGGAGAATTACTTCACAAACCGCATCTGGTCTTTCAAATTGACACCATAAATCTCCCTCTCCAGCTGATTCACAACATTGTCCATATCAGCGATACTCCAGGTAGTGGTTTCAATCTCAGCATCAGATAGACGGATCTGAAATTGCACATGCTTGTCAGCAGTTATGTTTGCCGCCCCATCAGCCACTACTTGTACAGCAGGCTTCATTATAGCAAGTTTTTTGGGGAATATGCTTCCGGGACCGGTTGCATCAGTTCCCACTTCCAGCAATGGTCATCGCTTATGATATCGGAATGATTTCTCAACAAGTTTGCATGTGGCAGCTGTCACCTGATGGATTTCGCGGTCAAATCGCTCAATTACCCTCTGCCGATGAGCATCTGACTATATGGTTGCCTCTGGTCGAACTCAATTCAGGCATACCTGAAATTGCTTGCATTTTGATGTAGTAACTTTTTCAGCCTCGTACAGCTGAACGTCCATTGCAGCATGGATTTTATGAATTGTTTGTTCCCATCACTTATGGGATTCTCTTGCCAATTGATTTGCCACTTTGGCCTTCGCAGTCTTCGGCATTTTCTGCTCTCGAAAGGCTCTGTTCTTATTGAAAAATCGCTTCAGTGCATCCTGTAGTGCTGTGAGGGATAGATTAGAATGATTTTGTTGGCTAACAAGTAGAGAGAATTCACATAATACCCGCACTTCTCCCATCACCATTTCATCAGAGGCTATTTCCGCCACAGTTTTCCCGCCATCCTGGGAGCAGTCAAGAATTGGAGCACAATTCACTGCCAGTGTTCTGATCATGCCCCAGATGTCTTTTCCCTGCCAAGAGCCGCTTTTGATCGAATCGAATGGTGTAGAGAAGCGTTGGAAGCCCGGATATCGTGGTACCAATGTGAATCGATTGTCAAATTGAGCCTTGACATTTCTAGCTTTCAGGTATTTAAGCAGCCAGTGCAATAAGTCTTTAACTAAACCCAGGAGCAGCTGATGGAATTCATCAGGCTGCCAAAGACAATAGACAGTGGAGAGAGGGAATTGCCAGAACTTGTTGGGGATTGGATGAACACCAAGAGTGTGCAAAACATCCATATTGGTTTCCTCCAGAAGCTCCAAGTAAATGTGCTGATTTCTTGAGTTATCGAGTGCTTGAAAGGTGGTATGCCCCTTCGGTGCACCTTTGGGAATTTCTCACATCAGGTATGAGCCATATGAGACTTGAGCAACCATGACTTGTTCTGGATAATCCCCGACTCTGGCATCCAAAAGAGGATAACATTGTCTCCGGAATCCATCAGTACAATCCCATTTCCAGCCACAGCCAGTGATGTCAAGATTCCACAGTGGGGACAGCACTGTGCCAACTGCGGACTGCCATGCCTCGTCAGGATTTTTGGCACCTTTCGGGGGACAGGGGATCAGCCCGACAAGAATCCAGTAGAGTATTTTAGGTGTGCGGCAGATATCTTTTCGAATATTACCAATCTTTAGATACAGCGGTCAGGCATGCTGCGTGCCTGAAAAATTGGTCCAGTGGGTCTTGTTGGATGCACAAATGACTGCCACAATTGTCGCTCCAACAGGAAGCTTATCTTGCCTCTCCCACCACCAATCGCCTGTGATCATCTGGCAGTATATTCGGCGACTTTCCGAGTCTGGAAGGCGCACCGGTTCAAAATCAAGGTGTCCATGAAATGGGAGATGTGCCAAAATGAACTGTATACATTTGAAAATATCCCGGTAGTATAATGTTCCCAAGATGTGCAAATGATCTTCAATTCAACTGTCATTGCTGAGCCCCAAATCGAGTCTAGAGAGGAGCCTTCGTAGAGCATCTGCTGATTGAAATGATCTGATGTTGAAGTTGTCCAGTCCATGCATCAAATGTTGACATATCAACATTTTTGTTTGCTGGCAAAATGATTGAACCTTTTGAAAGTCATGTGCTTACTGAATTGGATGCGATGGATTCCTTTGTTCTGAGTACATGCGAAGCTTGTTGTACAATCCAGTTGTGTTGCCATATGCTTTGCACCCTGCATTTTCCACTCCAACTACCTGCCTATGAGCCCTTGTCTTTGTTGGATCAGGGGTACATGTCAGATCAGACTTCTGGGGGTCTATAGTTTCCTCATTCGGAGTATCTTCAGGTGGTAGTGCACCAGGTACATTGTCAATGGGTAGATGAATTGGTTGACTAAGCTGATCGATGGCCATTCAGGTGCACTGACCGAAGTCAAACCATAATGGCTCGGGTTGATTGCAGCCTGCAGGTGGTTAAATCCCGTCAGGTAATAGCCTTTCATTCATTGATATTGGGTGATATTGGTTATAGTGAGCCTCGAGTTGGTTCTCATCGAATAATTTCCTCTTGCAGATAAAGCACAGGACCGGTTTCTGGCAAGTGTTGACCATATTTGAGACATGGTCACTGAACACGTATTCGGATGAATCTTGATGACGCGTCAGGGGATCATTCACAGCCTCAGCAATATTGGGTTACAAGGGAGCTCACACAGGTTAGCCTAACACATCCACAGCCACATCGCACCCCACCAAATGTGGAGGGAAGGTGTATTTTGTCATCACTGCAATCTCCACAATGGGGCCTTATACTACGTCATTACAGTAGTGTGAGTTATATTTATGCTCGAGCCTCCGAGCAGCTGATAATAACGGTAGATGGTCATACTACAAGGAATAGGTGAATTTATTGGCTAGCTGAATATCCGGGCATTCATCATCGAGAACCGATATGGCTGGTAGGATGTTTGCTTCTGTAACGATCCTTCACTGGAGCATGGATCATGAGGTGAACTAAGATGTATAGGCAAGGAGCTCAATAGGAAGTAATCACTGTTGATGCTTGACTCACAGGCGTTCTATTGAATGAGGTTGCAAGGTCGTACAGCCACAACTTTTGTGTAATATTCCTAGTCGTGCTAACCTGAATACTGGATTTAGTCCTTGTTTGGTTTCTGGAAATGTCCTATCATATCCCTTCTATGACCTGTGAAGTCATGGAAGCGTACAATGGTGAACATCGATCCCATAACCTAGTATATGAATTCAAGCATATAATAAAGAAACACAGGATATGTGTGATGAAGGATTCTTTTTCTCAAGGCCCGGGTTGATTTCATAGATCAAAGGTGTAGTGAATCACCACAGTTGGTGACAACAGAATGGGATATAAGAAGCCCTTTATTCTGCTGAAGGTCACTGCTACCAGCAATAAAGTCAACCAGACTCCGATTTATTCTATATCTCATGTCGCATCTATAGTAGTTGACCACTATGTTTGTGTAACACAGCATATTGACGAAAGGATCTCCACCGAAGACGGTCAATTTGGCTCCACCAGGTGGCCTATTTGGCTCCCTACAACGTGGTGATGACAATTCAGAATAACCGGATAATTGTTGACTACATGCCACTTGCAAAGGCAGTCAAATTTGGAAACACAGCAATCAATATCATCCGCCGCAAGGGTACGGTCACCCTCCTTCACAGCAGTGTTTTCCAGGCGCTCCGCAGTTGTATCACCCGTCTCCATTCAACATGACACACAGTTCGCAACCTACCAACAGCATAAGCCAAGTGTTTCCAACTTATGGGCCACCCTGGCAAGGATATGACCTGTACCAAGGTGGGTATTGCGGCTCTCAAATGTTCCCCCCCTCCGCAGTTGCTAGGACAAGGGCTGTCAATTCCAGGTGCACCGAGAGTGCCTCCAGGACCGCGGGGAAATCATCCAGTCAATCACCCAACATCTTCCAGCTCGACTCCTCCACCTCAACCTCCTTCCGGTGCCCCTCGGAGACACCCCATATGCCTCCAGATGACAATATTCCAGCTGCCAGCGGAACTGCGGAAAACATCTGTCGCAGGGATTATGGACTTGCCCCCATTGCTGGAAATGTCCAACGACGAATATGATGCAGCTGATGAGAGCGACAATTCGTTGGACATGGGCAGTGCAGAAGTCAAACCCCCAATAAGCCTCAAGCAAACCGAATACTCATTGAAGAAATTTGGCAAAGGGATGGGGCAGGCCAAGGACAGTGTAGTTAACAAGTGGAAGAAAGTATGGGTGGCGGGGTTTCTGCACAATAAACATTGGTCCATGATCCAGGAGCAGAACCATTTGAATCAGGTGCAAGACTGACCGCAGCACTGGGAGACGGCGGTAGTGTGTTTTTTTGGCAACATTTGAGAACTGCCTGCCATTGATTAATTTCGATAATACTGAATGGATTCACTGGCAGTGGGTTGAAATGGTTTTGAAGAAATTTGCAAGCAAAATTCAAAGGGAGAGGAAAAAGGGAAGAAGAAGCAACATGCGACCGGTGACAGATTTGGGGGAGCCTGGAGGTAAAAAGGCGAGAAGTAACATCCCAGAGTTGTAAAATACAACGTTCACAGTTATCATTCGCTGGGTGTCGAATGGCAAGGATTTTGTTCCAGCCCTCAAACAACTCGCAGCGATGTATACAGATGTGAGGCACTGGGAGGAGTTGGTTGATTTCATCGACAAAAACGGCGGCCCGACTATGCTATATCCTCTCACATCAATGTTCAAGTGCACCTTGGATCATCATGAATCGGAACAAGACTATAGGGGATTGTATACACATGGGCAAATGATCAATGACCCCATATACGGCTAGATTTTGTACAACTGTTGCCTTTCAAATGCTTTCAAGTTGAAACTTGGACATCATGTAAAGATATTTTTGGTAAAAATGATGAGAGCAACAGGTATGGAGATTCCCAAGCACGGAATTAGACCGAGAAAGGTAATCCCCGCTAGCCATATTAACGCTACACATGAGAGACTGCTAATCATTATACATAGACTTCGGAAGGTTGTGAAGAGGGTGAACGAGAGGGGGAAGAGGAGGGAGGGGAGAATGGTGGGCAAGAGAATGATACTTCTATGAATGTGAGTTCAGATTGAATGAATAGAATTGATTATATTCCATCCACATGTATTCGTTCAAATGGTTGCTTCTCTATGAAATACCTAACTTTGAGATGAATTTCAGGAGCGCCGGAATATGAGCTAATCTGCCCAGCTTGAATCTAAGCAACTGAAAGAGATCATAGTGGACGAAATGAACACCAACAGATGTACAAGGGTGGTTCAGGAGCAAGTGGAGGATACTGAGAAGGTCCTCGATCCAGAAAATAGAAGCTCAGTAATGAGTACGGTTCTCAATACAATCAACAACGAATTTGAACACATGTGTCTTGATGAGGTAGTCAGGCTGCTGAATGGGCATCCTATTCGCTAATCAACAAATGACCATGTTCCAGACCACATGTATTCAATTCCAGGCCTGCCCGGAACTAACTTTCTGGTGCACTAGGTTAGGGCTATCTGGTTCATAGTGAGGTGATGGGTTTGGGAAGCTGATATGCCAGGAGCACTGGTGGCGGATGAAATGAGTCTTGGAAAGACTATCACCTCGGTTGCAGCGGCAATGCTTTTCAAATTGGTGACTGAGTAAGCTGTAATGGGTTTGCCACTGTCCATTTTATGGGGGAATACCCTTGAAGAGTGGGTGATTTTGGGGCACAACGACTGTCCCGGCATTGTCGGTAAAGAACGAGAGTTGCATCTGCTCCAGAGATTACATTCTGCGCACCACCGCCTGTTGGAGATTCACTCAACACCACCCCATGGGCATCCAGAACTGATCTCAGCCCTTGAACCAATCCTGGCGGTGACAATGCCCGGAGTGGCAGAGACCTTCAAAGGTGTCATCGACTCGACAACACATGGAACCAATTTCAAAGTCGTCAACTTATTGCACGCCAAAAATACAAATCTGACCCACGAGAATCTGAACACTACTATCGATGAGCCGGAAAGCTGATGCAATATCCACCTTGTTTCATATGATACCTTAACATCCAGACCAAAACCATCAAGTAATGGCCAACTCTCCTACTGTTCATGAAGTTTTCTGATTTTTGATGTGTCCCATCGGTATAAGTCTAAAAACAGTGTAGCCTGGCAAATTGCGACGAATTCGGGAATTAGATTCAAACTTCAAATCACTGCTACACCGGCATTCCATTCACTCTATGACTGGTGTTTTCCAATGATGTGGCTGTTTTGAGATGCACCCGATGATCCAGAGGATGATACTGCGATTGAAAAGTATGGTGCTAAGGCATTGTATTCAGCTGTGAAGAGTTTGATGGCTACTATCTGGACTAAAGATGAAGTGGCTCAACAGAATGTGGCGCAGCGGATGATTCAGATTGCGAAGCCATGGATGATAAGATGGTGGTCAGAACTGAAACTAGCCAGTGGAAAACCACTCATTCTGATACGAAAGATGAATGCAAACCTCATTGATCTCGAGTGGACTGAGGAAGAGGAAGCACAACTGAAGACCCTAGTGGAGAGGTACATTTCACGGGGTGCATCTGGAGCATGGAGGGTTCATTGATGGCGGCTGGTATGTTTCTCCTTAATGATGGGAGACACTGAGGATCGCAAAGGAGATTATGGACAATGGCACTATAACTGGCCACTCAATAGTTGGGTGGAATGTTCGATCTTCCGATGGCTGAGAGAAACATTTTTGCAATTGCTTATCAAGGAACCTGCAGAGTATCCTAAACCTGACCAGGATGATGCATTAAGAGAGATGCTCCGTCCAGAAGAGTGAAATGAAAATGCACGGCCCAGTGCACCTTCTCCTCTCGAGAGGCAGTGCTGTTTTGTGCTCTTCCTGCGCAAAGTCATCATCTAAAGTGGTGGTTAACAAAGTTTCTTGCGGATCATGTGAATATATTCCACATGCATGCCGAAATGGGCAATGATAAACGCACAGAAATGCAGCTCAAATTCCAGGATTCACGAAATCCCTTTGTATTCATAACCACACACAAAGTGGATGGGACAAGCTTAAATTTTATACCTCCAAATCATGCAGTAACAACACAGAAATATTGGGTATTGAATGAGCAGCAGCATACATTTGCATGTGTTTTCTGGCTAGGGCAAAACCGAGTACCACATACATGGTTACTGAATACATGTCCTGGTGGCTACGATAACTGTACGAGTGATCTCCACCAACACTCTGGAGTGCCGCAAATGATAGTCCTGCATGGCTTGATGAGTTGATCCAACATCACGACGTCAATGATATACTGGATTATGGAGACTCTTGAGGACCATATGAAGCAGCTGACAGAGAATGTAGACACATTGCAGTCTGATGAACCATTAATCTTAGAGTGTTAGACGCTTCATCAAGGTATGCCTCTTTAGACATTCAACCAACATAATCTTCTTATCTGATACAAATAGTCAAAAAGGTCATTTGTAAGGGACACTACTGGATACATTAATTCTTTCTCTCTTTAATGTTGAAGTGAATCAAAGTTCTGATATTGGAATTGTTGTATCTTAAATTAGAAATGGCTAGAGTGGGATTTCATTGGGATTGTTGTTTATTATTAATGATTATATGAGATGAAGTGAATTAATACGTGACATTAGAAGTTTCTGCGGCTGGCCTATTGCATGATAAATGGCATGAGTTCATTTGTGAGAATGATGCAGCAAATGGCTTCAATCAATCGTCCATTGCGGATTAGAGGTGTACTGGAAGCCTGATGACACATCTGTATTACAAATGAAAAAGCAAAATTCATCCACTGTGAAGTGCACCGGAGTCTCTTCGGCAAATGACATGAGATTCGATATGACAGATTGAGCACTACATATCTGCCAATGACAATTCGCAATAAGAGAGTCTAGGTGATATTGAAGTACTTAGGTCTGAGTATAAGACATGGCTCGTTTATTTGTGGCAAAGCGGGAGCTTTTGAACCCATATGATCCAAGTTCAGGTCCACCGGAACTTCAACCAGTGGCCAGCAAATGCTGCAGCCATGCCACAAATATCCTGACACAGGTACTCAATATCGCTTAGACAATCTTTATGCCAAATGGGATAGGGAAATATGCAGTGATCAATCAGTCATAATGATATGTGCCCAGCACTCTCCAGTGCACCGGAGAATCACAGGCATATCTTCATGACTGATCAAGCACTGCATATTCACCAATTACATTTGTCAATTAATACAGACTAGGCGATAGTGAGTACCTGTGTCAGGATATTTGTGGCAAAGCTGCAGCATTTGCTAGCCAAAGGTTGAAGTTCCGGTGCACCAAAGAATCGTGGGCATATCTTTGTGACAGATCCACCACTGCATATTTGCCAATCCCATTTGGCAAACAAAACAGACTAGGCAATATTGAGTACTTGTATCAGAATATGAGACATGGGCTCACTTATTTGTGGCAAACTCGCATCTTTTGCTGGCATATCATCGAAGTTCTGGTACACCTCTGATCCACATCCCAGAGAGTCAGAAGCTGAGACACAGTTTGGGTATTCTTGGCTGAAATGTAGCTTTTGCTGCGGAGGTTTTCCTGTTCTATGATTGAACATTATGCACAACTGAGATCTTCAATCCTGTCAAGAATGAGCTTCTTGGAAATGTATGAAGCCAACTTTGACAAGCTGCAAGTCATTATGGTTGTATCATTCCAGCCCAAGCATGTGTCAAGAGCGACAAATAAGCCACCAAAGCGCATGTACTTGCAGTACGTAGTGTACTTTGCATATTTTACTTTGCTTCATTCTCATCATGTTTTCTTTAACTTTGAATTATTGGACACAGTGTACACAGATCTATCAAGATACTTCACCTTTAGGTGCAGGCGGCTTATCCTGCTCCGCGTCTGCTAAGATTTGAACCTATGCTTGATCAGTATCATAAAGGCCACCACTAAAATGCCTTAAACCGTCAACTGGACATTGGAGGAAGGTTGCCACTACGCAACTAAACCATAAATGCAGAAGCCCAGCCAATGACCAACCCCACTTAACTCGATATTGACTAAGCAGTCTGTTTGGACCAATGTTTCCAAATCCTAGAATAGCTTCTGCAAGTTCAGGCTATGTCAAAAGAGCCGTGGAAGCTTACGAGCGACAATCGCAAAAGACTAATTCTGCTCAGCGACTCTGCAAGATGGCCGGCAACTCCCACTCACCCATGTACCCCACTTACTCAAAGAGGCCTAAGTTATCAAATCTATCAATTAAGACTCAACTGTATTCTGACTAAATGTATGTTTGGGCCACCAAAAGTGTATTGAAAAATTAATTATGTGGACCGAATTCCCTCGAGAGAACCTCCGAGAGAGACAATCTTGAAACTTCAAGTTATGAGATGACAACTATGGAGAGTGCAATTAACTGTCAGAGTAAGCGGAGCCAGCAATCGGCAGCCATAGGATCCAATCATGACCATTTCAACTTTGGTGCACCTCAATTCCCCGGAACTGCATGTATGCAACCATCATTCCTCCGCCCGCAGTGACATGACGTCTCAGTATACATTCATAACATTCTAGAACATACATCAGCAAAATGTATTTTAGTCTCTGGAAGACTCCAGGAGTGTCTGAGAGAATGCGGAGTGTAAACTTAGAAGAGTCAATTTCAGGAGATTATCTGACCCTAGGAGGGCATTCCGGCCGGCCTTCAGAGTAACTGGAATCTCTGATGACTGGTACAGGAGTACCATGAGAGTGATTGTAATAGGTTTGGGAGCACGTCGAAGCGCTGGAGAGAACTTTGGGTGCTCCTTGATGTGTTCGCGAACCAATGCGGAAATCACAAACAAACTCGGAGAGATGCTTGGGTTTGTATAGATATTGATTCGGAGGAATGCAGGTGTTATCGGAGACTCTCTGGATGTCCACGAGCAATCAATTTCCCGCAACGGCGAATATGATGCATGGATTATTGTTCATTATCAATTCTGAATCATACTGGCTACCATCTTCTTCCACACAGTATTTATTGCCTCGCTAGATTATGGTACAAAAGAAAAGGACAAGTGATTCAAACATAAACGCTGGCACACCGAAACAATAACCAGACTAAACAGTCAAAAGATATCAATCAATCATGGTGTCAATGTCATCCACTACTTCTCCCATCTCATCAGGGCCAACGAATGCAGGAACACACAATTCATCAACGGCGCAAAGAAGGTGGAGGCTCCCCTTGGATGTTCTGATTATTCGTACCTGGCGAGTGGCTGAAATTGAGTTCCAATGTCGTTTAGCTCGATTTGTAATATCTAACACAGGTGTAATGAGATGTTAGCTAGCTGCGAATCTGAATTAGGGTTTGAATGGCAATATGATAAATTCAGATAAAAAAGGGGACCAACTACGAGGGAAAAGCGAAGCGCCAGATGGGAAGTGTTGTGTTCCAGGAGCGCGGAATGAAGAAGAAAAGAGCCAAATCTATGCTGCGGAGCTCCGATGGGGATTGAGGAGCATCCAAACCAGCGGAGGAGCACCGAATAGGGGGGGGTCAGGAGTGCGGAATCAAATAATGGAGTGCCAATCATGGTGGAGTAGAACCGATGGGGATTGAGGAGCGCTCTCCCAGCGAAGGAGCGCCGAAAAGGGGGAGGGTGGGTAAGGACTGTGGGATCCAATATAGGAGCGGTGGTGGGAATTGAGGAGCTGCCATCCCAGACTGAGGAGCACGGAAATGGGGGTATCGAGCGTGGAATGGACTAGAGGTGCTCTAATCAAGACACGGAATTCAGGAGTTCCTATCACTGCGGAGGAGTGCAGAAAGAGGAGGAATTGACTGCAGAAGGATATAGAGGAGAGTGAATCTAGGATGAGGAGTACAGACGGGCATTGAGGAGTGCCTATCCTAGTAGAGTTCATGCCGCATAGTGGGAGGAGGGGCGCGAGGGTGGGGGAGGAGGGGGTTTGAAGCGGACAACTAATGTGTAATTGATGAGTGCAGTGGCTTCCGCAGTAACATTGATCATAGGGGATCGACACAATGTACCTCGATATTCATCTTGAGAAAACATCACTGTGGCCTTCTTTCCAGTGGCATATCCAGACAGCACACAATGAATCGCTGTGGCTATCAGCGCTAAAGTCTGCGGAGCGAGGGGTTGAAAATACTGGGATGTCATTGGCTGGCGCCCCAAGCTATTAGCCGTAATAAAAAATTGATGGTAAATGGGATCAAGCACTTCCATTCGCATGAACCATGATTTCTTATCCTCAACAACCTTGGAGAGAAATGCATCGTCAAACAGAAGCTTCTTAACCTGAATTCGAAGCTCAGACTCAAAGTGCAAATGCAACCGGTAACTCCAGACAACAGTTCAATGTGCCCGGTCTGCCAACCGTCCTCAAATGGTACTTATCTTGAGTTTCAACTATGTATAATATGGGGCATGTTCAATATAGTAAATCTGATAGAGCAGCATTGAACAGAATCCAAAACTTATGGCTTCTCGTGTTTGCGGATCGATTTTAGGAGACGGACCACAGGGAAATTGACACACTGATGGAGTACCTGCAGGAGCACCTCATAATGCCCGCTGACGATCCTGACCTTCAATGGCAAGTTTCCAAGCTTCTTCAACCATCCAGTACTTGTCATCGGATAAAATTGGCCAAAGACTCTTCGTGTATACAATTGCTTCCATGAACGTTTTCGCTACCTCAAAAGTCGCCTTTTGGTGTTGGGGAACGTTCTGATTGGCACTGGCCTTGAATTGTGGAGAATTCTGGTCTCCACTAGACTTGGGTTGCGGCAGCGCCTGGGCGGATGGTGCATGGTCAGACTCCGATGATTTGTTGAGGAGGGCTGACTTTTGGCGTTTGAGCAGTGGGGGTGCCATTGATGTAGGTGGTTTTCGTTAATTTGGAAGGAGAGGGCGTGCAATCACAGTATCGGCATGGTTTGGTTTCTTTGACAATGGAACCCTTGTATTTCATAATGACTTGTCCCAGCATGCCGGGCCTAGAAGTAGGACCTGCTGCTCGTGATCCAAATTGTCCTTTTCAATGTCGGATGACAACGTGGACTATCCGGCGGCCTCACGTTCACACTCATTTTCGTCATCACTGATGTCCTGATCGGTATCATTATCCTGCTTCAGTATTTAAATAGGGGATATTAGTAATCTGCAATATAATGCATGAAGGCAGATCATTGGAAGGCAATTATTTGATGGGAAATGAAGATTGGCTGCTCTCTTGAATGCGAGTGCTCTCTCTAGGTGTGCTTCTTGATTCTTCTGTGAATAGTGATTCCTTACCTGGCTGGGTGTAGGTTCCATTTGCTGTAATGATGATAGACAGTTGGGGAATGTGGGAGAGAGTGTATAAGCAGTAAATATAAGATTAAGTGCAATAGAATAACGGGATAAATAGAGCAAGAAGTTGCACATAGTCGGGGAGGATGCATTTCGAGGCATGCCTTAAATTTTCCAGGACAGATGACTCTGACAGTTAATATTTATATTAAGGACGGCAGTCCGGTGTTGCGATTTAGAATGTTGTCAGGTGCACCGGAATAGATGGATTCGTTGTCAGGTGCGCCGGAATGGATAGATTCCCAATGCCAAATGTTAGCAACTCCTATCAACAATACTCTGTATGGATGCAACAATTGGAGGTTACCTAAAGCCAACGTACATAGAATACAACCAGATGCACCTGAACCAGACACACCGGAAGAAAACTTACTACATTTACTCACCCTTGGTGCTGGCCGAATGGAGCACTGAGAACCTGAATGAGAATGTGTGCTCCTGCATATGACTCCTCTATACAAAGTAATTATGCGTGAATGTCAAGCATTTGAGGTGACCGCATGGCATAGAATTTGTGCACCATTGGAAATCTGCAGAACTTGATGAGTGACGGCTGAGTTGCAAGAGGTCATACTGAGGTTGTTATCGATAAAGGAGAATTATGAATCTCCGTATGTGGCATATCCGCCGGGAGAACACACGTATATTCACCATAATCTATGGTATCAGGATGCTGCAGCTAAGGTAGCGGTCGATAAGGCAATATTGTAAGCATAACTTCGCTTTTATCTGTTCATCTGGGCCATGTCTACAGAATATCCTTCACAACAATGTTGCAGCCAATGAAAGAGGATGAGAATTTGATATACGAAGGAGAGATACACGCGTAGAGATACAGGCATAGAGAAAATATGGTAACGTACGATGGATGATTCAGGGGTAATCTTATAGATTCAAGCACTTGTCGATGCCAAGATTGCTAACAAATGAGTCATCAATACTCACTCACATTCTGATTTTGCGGCCAATATCTAGTAAGTTGCACACCGTTAAATCACATATTCACTATGAGTGTCTACTACAATATAGACTTAAATAAATGTTGAGGTTAAAAGCCATATGCTATGATAGTATGATTGCATAGTGAGATGACATCTCACAGCAGGTAGAGAAATGATAATTCGAAGTATGCATGCAGATCCGGGGAATTGTGGTGCACCGAAGATTAAATGGTTGCATTAAGATTCATTCACTTGGGATTGTAGGCTCGCCATGCTCTGACAGTTAATTGCAATCTTCGAAGTTGTCTTTTCTTCACTCGAGCATTCATGAGTTGCTCACTTCGAACTTCTCTGATGATGGAAATCAGTTCACATGATGCATATTCAGATACGAGTTTTGGTGGCCTAAACATACATGTAGTCAGAATGGAGTGAAGTCTGCATTCTTAGCATTGAGAACTTGGGCCACTTTGAGTAAGTGTGGTACATGAGTGCGCGGGAGTTACCGGCCATCATGTAGAGTCACTGCACAGAATCTGTCTTTTGAAATTCCCGCTCTCAAGCTGCAGCTCTTTTGACAGAGCTTGATGATGCAGAAGCTATTTTATGATTTGAAAGCAGAGATCCAAACATACTACTAGGCAATATTGAGTTAAGTGATGTTGATATTTGGCCAGGTCTATGCATGTATGGTTTAGTTGTGCAGGGCTACCTTCCTCCAACGGACAGTTGGCACCGAGCTAACAGTTTAAGGCATCTTAGTGGCGGCCTTCACATACAAATCAAGGCTAAATTGATATATTAGCAGAGGGCAAGCGGAATGAGCCACCTGCACCTAAATGTGCAGTGTGTTGAGAGATGACAACCTGTGTGCACAGCATCTACTGATTCAAGCCAAAGAAAACATGCTGAGAACAAAGCAAAGTAAAATAAAAAGTGCACTATGAAATGGGGAACATGCGGTTCGGAGACTTATTGTTGCAGTTGAAGCGTGGCTGACCGGGAATGACACATTCACAATGACTCGCAGCTTGCCAAAGTTGACCGCATAGAAATCCAAGAACGTCATTCTGGACTGGATTGCAGATCTCTGTTGTGCCTGAACTTCAATCATTGGCCAAATCATAGGCCAGGACATGCCCAGCAGGGAAAGGTGCAGCTTCGCCATGACTATCCGAGCCGTGTCTCAGTCTCCGACGCTCTGGGATGCCTATCAGAGGTGTGCCCGAACAACTATGATGTTCCTACCCAAGCTGCAGCGTTGCCACAAATATGTGATCCTATGTCCCATATTCCAACACAGAAACTCAATGATCGTGTTGACTGTGTTGATTGTGGAATGGGATTGGCAATTATGCAGTGACAGTCATGACGATATGTGCGCAGGACTCTCCGGTGTACCTGAACTATGAGCATATGCCAGCAATAGATACTGAATTACCGCGAATATGTGAGTCGTGTCCCAAATTCTGACAGAAGTACTCAATATCACCTAGACTGTCTCCTTGCCAAATTGGATTGTCAAATAAGCAGTGCTGGATCTGTCATAACACGACTCAAAACATATGCTGATAATTCCCCGGTCCACCTGATCTTGGATCAAAATGCAGCAAAAGCTGCGGCTTTGCCCGCAATCAGCCAAGTCGGTGTCTCATATTCTGACACCACAATTCAATATCACCATGACATACTTTATTGCCAAATTGCATTGCCAAATCTGCAGGGCGCAATCTATTTAAACGAGAGTCATGACATATGGCATATGGCCAGGATTCTCCAGTGTGCCTGAAGGTGGTTGAATTGTACATTAGTCACTCTTTTGAGTTCGATATGTGTACGTGGCTACAGGTTTCCGGTGCAGCTCAAAATCACTGCTGATGAATGATTTGAAGCCCTTCCCTGCATTATTCTCAAAATTCAACTCAGGCTATTTATCCTAAGATAGGCCAGCCCGGGAAGTTGTAATTTAGCTTCTCAATTGACTTCATCTCTTATTAGTCATTAATGATAACAATCAAGAACGCCAATGAAATCTAATAGTAATAATCAAGAACGCCACTGAAATCCCACTTGAGCAATTTCTTGTTATAGACACCACAACTCCAACATCAGAACTTTGATTCGCTTTAAAATGGCAGAGAGAGAGGTTTCATTCATGCTGTATAGTGTGCCGTACAAATGACATTCTGACTATTTGTGTCAGTTAAGAAGATTACGTTGGTTGGATGGCTAACGAGGCATCCCTTGATGAAGCGTTCTTAAAAATCAAAGATGATAGCTCATCTGAATGAAACGTGTCATCATTCTCTGTCAACCACTTGGTATGGTTCTCAGGAGACTCCAGAATCCAGTAAATCATTGATGTCGTGATATTGGATCGACTCATCAAGCTGTAAAGGACTTTCATTTGGGCCACTCCAGAGAGGTGATGGAGATCACTCACGTAGTTATCATAGCCACCAGGACCCGTATTCAGTAACCATGTGTGTGGTACTCTGTTTTGCCCTAACCGGATAACTCGTGCAAATGCCTGCCGCTGATTGTTTATTACCCAAACCTTCTCAGTTATCACCGCATGGTTTGCTGTAGTAAGATTTAGGCTGGTCCCGCCCACTTTGGTTGTCATTACAAATACAGAGTGATTGTGTGAATCATGGAATTCAAGCTGCATTTCTGTGTGTTCATCATTACCCATTTCTGCATACATGTGCATAATATCCACATGATCCACAAAATCCTTCATTAGCCACCACTTCAAATGACGAACTTGGCCAGGAACAGGACAAAATAGCACCGCTTTTCGGTGAGGAAGTGCACTGGGGAGAGCAGTTTTGTGTCTCTCTTGTTCTGGAAGGAGCGCCTCTCTTAATGGGTTGTCTTCATCAGGTTCGGAATACTCCGCAAGTTCGTTGACAAGCATCGGCAGAAATACATCTCTCTGCCAGCTGAAGATCGGCGAATCCATCCAAGTATCGAGTGCCTATTCAGCATACCATTGTCCAGATACGTCATTGCGATCCGCTGTGTCTGCCAATACTGACGAATAACATGCAACCCACCATCGATGAACCCTCCATGCTCCCAAAGCACCACGTGAAGTGTATCTCTCCACCAGGGCCTTCAGTTTTGCTTGCTCGTCCTCAGTCCACTCAAGATCAATGAGGTGTGCATTCTCCTTCTGTATCTGCACTAGTGGTTTTGCATTAGCAAGTTTCAATTCTGACCACCAGCTTATCGTCCAAGGCTTTGCAATCTGAATCATCCAGGGCTCCGCGTCCTGTTGAGCTTCTTCATCTTCAGTCTGGATAGCATGCATCAAACTCTTCACTGTGGAATACAATGCATCTGCACCATGCTGTTCCATCACAGTATCATCCTCTGGATCGTCAGGCGCACCTGAAAACAGGCACATTGTGTGGTAACACCAGTCATAGAGCGAATGGAATCCCGGCATTGCAGTAACTTGAAGTTTGAATACAATTTCTGCATTCATCGCAATTTGCCAGCCCACACTGTTTTTCGTCTTGTACCAATGGGACTCATCAAAGAACCCAAAACTTCATGCACAGTAGGAGAGTTGGCCGTTACTTGATGGTTTCACTCTGGATGTTAAGGTATCATACGACACAAGGGGGATATTCCATTGGTTTTCTGGCTCATCAACACTGCTATTCAGATCCTCGTGGGTGAGATTTGCATTTTCAGCGTGCAACAAGTTGACCAATTTTAAATCGGTTCTATTTGTCATCTCGTCAATGAGAGTCTTAAAGGTCTCTGCTACACCGGGCATTGTAACCACCAAGATTTGTTAAAGGGCTGATACAAGTGCTGGATGCCTGTGAGGTGGTGTTGTCTGTATCTCCAATTGGCGGCAGGGCACAGAATTCAATCTCTGGACGGGATACCACTCCTGTTCTGCACCAACCATGCCAGGAAAGTCGTTGGGCGCCACAATCACCAACTCTTCAATGGTATTCCCCCATAAAATGCAGAGTGGCAACACCATTTCAACTTTCTCAGTCACTAATTTGAAAAGCATTGCCGCTGCAACAGAGGTGAAAGTCTTTCCAAGAGCCATTTCATCTGCCACCAGTGCTCCTGGCATATCAGCATCCCAAACCCACCTCCCCACAATGAACCAGATGGCCCAAACCTGGTGCGCCAGAAACTTAGTTCTGGGCAGGCCTGGAATTGAATACTTGTGGCCTGAAACCCGGTCATCTGTTGATTGACGAATAGGATGAGCATTCTGCAGCCTTAATACCTCATCAAGGGACTTGTGTTCAAATTCGTTGTTGATTGTATTGAGAACCGTATTCAATACTGAGCTGGTATTTGCTGGATCAGGAACCTCCTCACCATCCTCCACTTGCTCCTGAACCTCCCTTGCACCTTTGTCTGTGTTATTTTCATCTTCAATAATCTCTTTCAGTTGCTTGGATGTAAGCTGGGCAGATGGGGTCATATTCCGGTGCTCCTGAAACTCATCGCGATGTTAGGTATTTCACAGACCAGCAACCATTGGAACGAATATATATGGATGCAATACAATCAATTCTATTCTTTGACTCAGAACTGACATTAATATAAGTATCATTCTCTTGCCCACCATCCTCCTCTCCCTCCTCTCTTCCACCCTCTTCTGAACCTTCCAAAATCTATATATAATAATTAGCAGTTGCACACATGTAGCCTTAACACGGCTAGTGGGGATAACCTTCACCGGTCTAATTATGTGCTTGGCAATCTCCTTCCCTGTAGCTCGCTTGATTTTGACCAAAAATCTTTTTCTATCGTGTCCAAGTTTCAACTTGAAAGCATTTGAAAGGCAACAGTTGTATGAGATCTGGCCATATATGGGGTCCACTATCATTTGCCCGTTTGTATATAATCCCATATAGTCCTCGTCCAATTCATCCTGCTCGAATGTGCTCTTGAACCTCGATGTTGGAATGTATGGCTCTTTCAGGCCTCTGTTATAGTTGATGAAATCAATCAGCTCCTCCTAGTGCCTCACATCAGTATACACGGCATGTGGTTGGTTTTGGGATAGAACGATATCGTTGCCATTTGACACCCGGCATATCAGAACCATAAACATTGTATTTGGCAACACTGGTAGGTTACTTCTCGCCTGTTGGCTCGCACGCTCTCCCAAATCCGTTGCTGGTCGCTTGTTGTGTCGCGTTCCCTTTTTCCTCGCCTCCCAAATTTCGCTTGCACATTTCTTCAAAAACATCTGCACCCACTGCTGACGAATCCATTCAACATTATCAAACTTGTCCAATGGCAACCAGGTCTCGATTGTCTCCAAAAAATTAGGAACCGCTATCTCCCAGGGCAGGGGTCCATCTCTAAGCTGTTTCAAATGGTTCTGCCCCCAGATTACGGACTGATGCTTTGTCTCGAGGAACCTAGCCACCGATACTTTCTTCCACTTGTTGAATGCACTATAGTCAGCCTGCCATATCCTTTTGGCAAATTACTTCATGGTGAATACGGTTTGCTTCAGACTGACTGTGAATTTACACTCACCACCGCCAAAGTCAAATGAATCATTGCTCTCATCATCTGCATCATATTCGTCGTAGGAAATCTCTGGCAATGGGGGCAAGTTGGCAATTCTTGCGAGATCAGGTTTCCGTGGTTCCGCAGGCAGCAGGAATCGTTTTGTTGGGAGGCTAATGGGAGGTCTCCGGTGTGCCGGAAGGAGGTCCAGGTGGAGGGGTAGTGCTGGATATTGTTGGCCGATTGACTGAATTGTTTCTCGGCAGTCCTGGAGGGGCTATCGGTGCACCTGGAGATGACGGCCGTTATCCTGAGAACTGCTGCTGGGGAAACATTTGAGACTCACCATAACCGCCTTCGTGGAGGTTATATTCTTGCCACTGTGGCCCATATCTTGGATATTGTTGGCGTATGCTGGTGGTTGGTTGCGAACTTTGTGTGACATGTTGAATGGAGAATGGTGATAAAACTGCGGAGTGCCTGGAAATGGCTGCTGTGAAGGAGGGTAACCATACCCATGCAGTGGATGATATTGATTGGTGTGTTTCCTAGATCAACTGTCTTTACTAGTGGCAGGTCGTGAACCATTATCCTAGGATCCTGAATTGTCGTCACGGCGCTGTTGCCAGCCAAATAGGCTACTCGGTGGAGCCATATTCGCTGTCTTCGGTGGAGATCCCTTCATTGACATGTTCTGTGAACCAAGATGGTGGTAAACTACCATAGATGCATGATGTGATGTAGGATAAATCAGAGTATGGTTGGGTATGTTGCAGGTAGCAGTGACCTTCGGCGGAATGAAGGGCTTCTTATATCCCATTCTGTTGTCACAACCTGTGGTGTTTCACTACACCTTTGTTCCATGAAACCAACCCAGGCTTGAGAAAAAGAAACCTTAATCACATACATCCTGCCTTTCTTTGTTATATGCTTGAATTCATATACTAGAATATTGGATAGATGCTCACCTTCATGTGCTTCCATGACTTTAACGGTCACAGATGGGATATGAGATGATATCTCCAGAACCCAACAAGAACTATATCCAGTATGAAGGTTAGCACGACTAGGGATATTACACAAAAGTTGTGCGTGTACGACCTTGCAACCTCATTCAATTGAAGGCCTGTGAGTTGAGCTGCAACAGTGATGCTTCCTATTGCGCTCTTTGTTTAAACATATTGTTCTCCTCAGGATCCAAGCTCCGGTCAAGGATCATTACTGAAGCAACCATCCTACCAGCCTATCAGTTCTTGATGATCATTGCACGGGCATACAACTAGCTAGGAAACTCACCTGTTCATTGTATTAAGACGACCTACCTTCATTATCAGCTGCTCGGAGGCTCGAGCGCACAAATAACTCACAGTGCCGCAATGACGCAGTATAATGCCCATGGTGGTGAATGCGGTGATGACAAAAGAATCCTTCTCTTCTCTGCTAACTATGTTCAGCAGACGATGTGCACCATTATTGTGCAGGATATGACATATATATATCCTGGTTTATGAAGAAAACTGATTGTCAGGTGATTATATTTTACCCCTCCCCCGCATTTGGCGGGGTGCGATGCGGCTGTGAATGTCATATGCTAACCCAATATCCCTGAGGCTCCAACTTACCGCTTCAGGAAGCATCATTGAGATGCATCCGAATATGTGTTCACTTACAATTTCTTGAATATGGTCAACACTCGGTGGAAACATGTGAAGTGCTTTATATGCAAAAAGAAATTATTCAACAAGAACTGACTCGAGGCTCACTCTCAATAATATCACCCAATATCAATCAATGAAGGGCTATTATCTGATGGGATGTTACCACCTGCAGGATGGGATCGACCCGAGCCATGATGGTTCGACTTGAGTCGGTGCACCTGAATGGCCATCGAAGAGCCAGTCAACCAATAAATCTACACATAGACAATGTACCTGGTGCGCCACCACCTGAAGAGATTCCCGACGAAGAAACAATAGATCACCAGAAGCCTGTTCTGACATGTACCCCTGATCTAACAAAGACGAGGGCTCATGAGCAGGTTGTTGGAGTGGAAAATAGGGGAGGGAAAGCATATGGCAAAGCAACTGGATTGTACAACAAGCATTGAAAGTACTGAGAATATTTGAATCCATGGTATCCTTTTCAGTTAGCACATGACATTCAACAGGCTCAATCATTTAGCCAACAAATGAAAATTTGGATCAATCAGCATCTGAGGCGTGGACTGGAGAACTTCAGAATCGAATCATTTCAATCTGCAGATGCTCTACGAAAGCTCATCTCTGAAATCGATTTTGGGCTCGGTGAGAATGGTTGGATTGAAGATCATTTGCATATCTTCGGAACATTATACTACAGGATTATTTTCAAATGTATTCATTTACTTTTGGCACAGCTCCCATTTCAGGCGCACCTCGATTTTGAACCAATGCGCCTCACAGACTCGGAAAGTCTCCAAATATAGAGTGAGATAAGCACTGGCGACTGGTGGTGGGATACGCAAGATCAACTTCCTGCTGGAGCAACGATTGTGCCATTTATTTTTGCATCCAACAAGACTCAGTTGACCAATTTATCAGGCAACCAGCATGCCTGGCCGCTGTATCTCACAAATGATAATATTTGAAAACATATCCGCTGGACACCTAAAAAGCGCTTCTGGACTCTCGTTGGGCTGATTCCATGTCCCCCAAATGGTGCCAAAGTTACCCACGAGGCATGCCATTCCGGGGTTGGAACGGTGGTGTCACCACTCCGGAATCTTGCCATACCTTGTCCCGGCTTGGAATGGAATTGTCCTGATGGATTTCAGAGACTATATTATCCTCTTTTGGCAGCCTTGGTCGGGCATTATCCAGAACAAGTCATGATTGCTCCAGTCTCATATGGCTCATGCCTGATATGTGAAATTCCCAAACGTGCGCGCATCGGGCATTCAACTTGTCGAACACTCAATAACTCAAGACATCGGCAGGTGAACTCAGAGCTTCTGGATGAAACTAATATGGATGTTCTGCACCCTCTTCGTGTTCATCCAATTCGCAACCAGTTCTGGTAATTCCCTCACTGCAATGTCTATCAGCTTTGGCAGCCTGATGAATTGCATCAGCTGCTCCTGGGTTAAGTTAAATACTTATTCCACTGGCTGCTCAAATACCTGAAAGCTAGAAATATCAAGGATCAATTTGACAATCAATTCACATCAGTGCCACGATATCCAGGCCTCCAGGGCATCTCTCAACCATTCGATTCGATTAAAAGCAGCTACTAGCAGGGCGAAGAGATCTGGGGCATGATCAGAACACTGGCAGTGAATTGCGCTCCAATTCTTGAGTGCTCCAAGGATGGCGGGAAAACTCCGGCAGAAACAGCCTCTGATGAAATGGTAATGGGAGCAGTGCGGGCATTATGTGAATTCTCTGTACTTGTCAGCCAACAAAATCACTCTGACCTATCCCTCACAGCACCAGACAATGCACTGAAGCGATTTCACAAGAAGAAGGCTGCCTTTCGAGATCAGATAATGTCGAAGTCTGTGAAGGCCAAAGTGAATAAACTGTCGGCAACGGAATCCAATCAGTTCCGAGTATAAAAGATTCGTAAAATCCGTGCTACAATGGAAGTTCTGGTGTACGGGGCAGAAAAGGTTACTACATCAAAACAAATGCAATTTCACGTGCGTCTGAAAAGAGCGCGACAAGCAGCACCCAAATGGTCAGAGGCCGATCGCGAGAGGGCAATCAAGCGATTAGAGCGCGAAATCCATCAGATGACACCTGTCAAATGCAAGGTTTTCGATATATTATTCCAACATCGTGGGCGACAACTATTACAAGGAGTCGGGACTAAGACAATCAGTCCCAGACGCACATTTACCAGAAAACTTGCTCAAATAAAGACTGCTGCCGAAGAACAGGTTTATGGGGTAGTAAATATGACCCCCAACAAGAATGTGGAATTTCAGGTCCATCTATCCGATGGCAAGACTGAAGCCACCACCTGGAGTATCGCTGATACAGATCGCATTTGGAGTCCACTGGAGAGGGAAATCAATGGTATCACCTTGAATGAGCAGATGCGGTTCAGGAATGAATTGTCCATCCGCTTGATCAAAGTTGAAGCTCGGTGGCAGGTAATCTGCATTCAGGAGCTCCAGAAAACTATCGAACAGCGTGTAATACAGTTTGGATATCCAAAGATGTATCTCGTGAGCTATTTATCAGAGTCAATTTGGCAAATTGGTTCTGGTGACAATTTCACCACCGATATTTCTGAATGGCTACATATCAGCAATATCAAAGTGGCATATCGATCTACCAACAAAGCCAATGACATTAAACAGATGCTCAAACACATTGACCGGTCTGCCAGTCTTGACTATATGGAGGAGACACTCTGATATCTTGCCCTGCAAGGGTGGTACGATATTGACTCAGCAAAAGATTTCAATCTACTATCCGCCTCTAATCAATGGCGAAATACTCACAGAGCCCATGTTTTACGCCACCAACAGTGTCAGGACAAACCATTTTTCCGCCCCGTATCACCACAGGTACATCATTTGGGAGAAACCGATGTCTGCAGAGTGGGCATTAGTATCAAATTAACCTCACTCAGAGATGCATCAGTAGATTTCGGAATTCCCAACTTTGGACAGCTATTCTGTACCCAAATTGCAGAGGACTGGGGACACAAAGTTAGTGGCCTGGTGCTTGGATACGATCAGAATGTACTCCTTGACAGTATATTTATTAAGCTTCAGAATGGGCTGTCGTACTACCGCAATCCATTTCACTGCGTTACATCTGTTGAGTGTCTGGGACTTGATTGCAAGGTAGAATATACTGATGCCAACCAAGGGATCATGCCTGAATGTCATAACATCTGGGTCCAATATACGGAAAGTGACCTCGATAACACCTTCCAACGCCGAGTTCCTTCTTTTCCTGTATTATACTTTAGCTGGACTCCGCCAAATCAGATCCTCCAATTTCAGGAGCGGCTGCCCCCCAGAAAAATGATATCGACGTTTTCTAAACGTTGCAGGAAGACTCAGCAATGGATATTACATCCTCAAGTTGAAGAATATGCAGTGGTGGTTCCAACAAAGTACAAAGATCCACATGGTTAGGCTCATTGTGTTGACGGGTATATCCAGGTTGTCAAACAGACCGATATGATGCATATTGTTCCTGTCAGAGCAATTGTTGGACCGGCACATTTGGTGCGAGAGAATGCTGCATCAGATAGGATCGATAGCATATGGCTTGTAAATAATCATGTCGATTTAGATACCTACTAGACAGTATATCAAGTTACAATGCCTGAATCAAGGTGTGCAGGAGGAAGATAGTTAGTTGATTAAATGTTATTATTTGATATAAACATTAATAATCACTCCTGGAGAGTACGGCTCCAGGTTCGAGAGGCACTGGAATTGTCTTGGAGACACGGCTAATACTCCCTATAGCTCCGAAATTTGCACATTCTAATAATTTGATTTTGTAGCATTTCGAAGACAACCATACATTCTTCAGGATATTCTTGTATTCTGTTCCACAACTCCCAGGATATTGAGGAGCACCAGTGAAGTAGTCTCAGAGCACCTGAAAGCTAATTGCTTTGCACTCAGCCTATCTGGGAGCATCTGGGAGCATCTGTAAGGATCAGTGTGGCTGTTCAGAGTCGCTGACTTGTTCAGTTGTGACTTCCAAACCATTTTACATTTTGCTCATGTAGCTTTCAACCCCAACATTGATTTTAAGTCAACATTTTAGTAGTGAGATTCATAATGATTGTGTGACTTAACGGTGTGCGATTTGGTCGATATTAGGCGCAAAATGAGAATGGGAGTCAGAATTTATAATTAATTCGTTAGCAATCTTGGCATTGATAAGTGCTTGAATCAATAAGATTACCCCTGAATTATCCATCGTACATTACCATTCTTTCTCTACACCTGTATCTCTCCTTTGTGTACCAAATTCCCTCCCTCTTCCATCAACTACTGCAACATTGGTCTCAACAGGATTCTGCAGACACGACCCAGATGAACCTATGAAAGGGAAGTCATGCTTACGATATTACCTGATCGACCGCTACCTTAGCTGCAGCATCCTAATCCAATAGAATATCATGAAGATACATGTGTCCTTCCAGCAGATATTCTACATATGGAGGTTCATATTTCTCCTCGCTCGATGACAAACTCCAGTATGAACCCGTCCAACTCAGCCATCAGTCACAAGGTCCCAACCAAATCTATCGAGTTCTACAGATTCCCAAAGCTGCACCAATTTCTATGCTATGCGGTCACCGCAAATCCTTAAACTTTCACGCATTATGACTACCTTTAGAGGAGTCATTCGCAGGGGCTCAGGTTTTCATTCAGGTTCTCAGTGCTCAATTTGTGCCCAGCACCAAGTGTTGGTAAATGTCGCAAGTTATCTTCTGGTGTGTCTGGTTCTATTCACTATGTGTGTTGGCTTGAGCCAACCTGCTATTATTGCATCGGTACAGATTGTTGTTCATAGGATATGCTAACATTTGGCATTAGGAATCCATCTTTTCCGGCGCACCTGACTAGGAATCTGCCTAATCTCGTACACATGACATTATCCAAAATCGCAACCAGGACTGCCGTCCTCAATCTAAATATAAACTGTTGAAGTCATCTCTCCAGAAGCCTTTCAAAGTGCACCTCGAATTGCATCCTCCTCGAATATGTACGAATTCTTGCACCATTCATCCCGTTATTGTATTGCACTTAATCTTATATTCCCTGCTTAGAAACTCTCTCCCACATTCCGCAACTTTAAATCTTCATTACAGCAAAATAAACCTACGCCCAGGCAGGTGAGGAATCACTATTTAAAGACGAATCAAGAAGGAGACCTAGAGAGAGCACTCACTTTCAAGAAAGCAGCGAATCCTCATTGTCCATCGACTGTTCGCCTTGCAATTATCTGCCTTAGTGCATCATATTGCGGATAACTGATATCCCCGATTTCATTAATGAATCAGGATGGCAAGACCAATCAGGAGATTGGTGATGACGACAGTGCAGACACTGGAGTGTCCACAGTATCATCCGACATCGAAGAACATCATTTGGATCATCAACAGGTGGTCCTTCATCCAGGTTAGGGGCGCTGGGACAAGTCATTACGCACTACAAAGGTTCCACTGCCAGAGAAACTGAGCTGTGCCGATACTCTCTTTGCACACCCTCCGCTTCCAAATTCCCGAAACCTACTAGTGGCAATGGCACCACCACTGCTCAAATGCCAAATGTCATCCCTCCTCAACAAATTATCCGAGTCTGACCGTGCACCATCCCCCTATGCACTGGTGCTTCCGAACAAGTCTAGTGGAGACCAACACTGCACAACCCAAGGCCAGTAGTAATCAGAACGTTCTCCAACGCCAAAAGGCTACTTTTGAGGTTGTAAAAAGATTCAGGGGGGCAATTGTATTCACAAAGACACCTTGGCAAATATTATCTGATGACAAGTACTCAATGGTTGAAGAAGCTTGGAAACTAGTAATTGAAGCCCACGATCATCACCAGGCATTAGCAGGTGCACCTTTAAATATACCCTCTGTGTGTCAATTGCCTAGTGGTCTGTCTATCAAAATAGATCTGCAACCACGAGAAGCTGTAAGTCTTGAATGCTGTTTAATGCTCCTCTATCAGACTTACGGATATTAACTACCCCTGAAAATATACATCTTTGAAAATGAAGTTTAGTATCATTGGAGGACGGTTGGGAGATGGGGCACGTTGAACTGCTGTCTGTGGTTACCGGTTGGATATGGGCTCTGAGACCGAGCTGCCAAACAAGGTTAAGAAGCTCCAGTTTGATGATACTTACCTCTCGAAGGTTGTTGATGATAAGAAGTCACGGCTCACCTGAATCGAAGTGCTTGACCTTATTTACCACCAGTTTTTCTTCACTGCCAACAGCTTGGGGCGCCAGCGAACAACATCACAGTATTTCCAACCTGTTGCTCGTCAGGCTTTAGCGCTGGCAGCCGCAGCTGTTCATTGTGTGCTGTCTGAATATGCCAGCGGAATGCAGGCCACGGTTATGTTTTCTCAAGATGTATATCAAGGTACATTTGGTCCATTCCCTGAGATCAATTTTACTCTAGGAGCCACTACACAGTCAATCACACATCAACAGCCACTTCCTACCCCCCCCCCCTGCAGTGGAACTCCACTAGAACAGGTGCCCCTCAATTCTCGTCAGAGCTCCTCAGCCTAGATTCAACCTCTTCTATTTCATTCAGCAGTCAATTCCTCCTCTCTCAGCACTTCTCTATCCCATTCAGAACTTTATACTCCCTTATGCATGCTCCTCAGCCCAGAATGGAAGCTCTTCAATTCCCTCCGGGGCTCCTATAATGCATTCCATACCCCTTACCCACCCTTTTCTGGTGCTCATCCGCTTGGATAAGTACTCCTCAATCCCATCAGTGCTTCTCTGTGTGGATTGGCTCTGCATTATTTCATTCCGTACTCCTTAACCCCCCCTCTGTCGGTGCTCCTCAATTTCATTCCCCACCCCTTAACCCTGGCTCTTTTGGCACTCCTCAGCTTAGACTTGACCCTCTACCTTTTACATTCCACACTTCTCCAATACCTTTTGTGGTACTCCTCTTTTACACACAATACTTCCCATCTGGCGCTTCACTTTTGCCCTGGTAGTTGTTCATATTTTTCATCCGAATGTATCATATTGCCTCTCAGACCCCCATTAATATTTGCTGCTAGCTAATGTCTCATTACACCATTGTTAGATTTCACGAATGGAGTCAAACAACATTGGAATTCCACTTCATCCACTCACCAGGAACGAATAATCAGCAAATAGAAGCAGCGCCCCCAGCTTCTTTGCGCCATTGATAAATTGTGTGTTCCTGCTTTCGATGGCCCTGATGAGATGGAAGAAGTAGTGGATTACATCGACACCATGTTTGATTGATATATTTTGATCGCTGAGTTGGGGAATTGTTTCAGTGTACCTGCATTTATGCTTGAATCTCTTGCAATTTTATTTTGTTTCATTGGTGTAGCGAGGCACAAAATACAATGTTGAAGAAGATGAGGGCTAGTATGATTCAGAAGGGCTAATGAACAATAATCCATGCATCATACTCGCTGTTGAGGGAGGTCAATTGCTCATGTGCATCCAAAGACTCCCAGATAATGCCTGCAGTCCTCCGAAGGAATATCCATAAGAACACTGGCATCCCTCAGAGTTGTTTGTGATTTCCGCGTTGGTTCGACAACACTCCCAGGTGCACCCAAAGTTCTTGCCGGCACTCTGACGTGGTCCCAAACTTATTCCAATCACTCCCATTGTACTCCTGTACCACTCATCAGAGATCTCAGTTACTCCTGTACCTGTCGTCAGAGATTCCAGTTACTCTGAAGGCCGGCCAGAATGCCCACCTAAGGTGTAATACTCTCCTGAAATTGACGCTTCTAAGTTTACGATCCATATTCTCTCAGACACTGCTGGAGGCTTCCAGCGACAAAAATACATGTTCCCGATGGATAGTTACCATGCGGAAGTAGTTTATGATATATAATCTGTTGATGTAAGATCATCCAGTATATTGCAAATGATTAACCATCGGGGGAGTGTTATACATTATCACAATTATGATTTCACACAATTCAGAATTGACTCCAGTAAACCATCAATTGGATTACGTTTACTACTATCAGAATATAACAATGAATCCTAGCATAATATAGCACATATCGGAAATTCTAAATTCGCTCACTGAGGCCATTCCTAACCTCCACTTGACATCGCACCCTCTACAACCATACTTCCATCATCAAATCCAGTGTTCTCCATGCTGCCCATGTTGGTGGTGTGGGTGATATTGTTGCTGTTAGTGTTACTGTCGCTGCAGCGCACAGCCTGGCTGCTGATGGCAAAGGCTGACCCGCCCATAGGCAGAACAGCTGTGAATGGCATACTGGCTTCATTTGTAAAAAGAAAACTGCTGAGAAAATTAAAAGATTTGTCAGTCTGTACTATCAGCTCCTCTGCGATGCAATCAAGAATGTCCTCGTCAAAGCAACCCGGATAGTTGTGAGGTTGTGCCATCACTGGGTCCATACCAGTTGAGTGGATTCTTCAGCGGATTATGCATCAGAGATTGTCAATCTCTGCGGCTTGAACATCTGGCAAGGAAGAGCAAAAATCTGCATCAAGATGATGATATATATCTGGGCATTCATTATCAACCACGTAATTAGTATTTCTTTGTCACAATTATGTTGTGCTCTACCTCCTGAATCACGCTCCGACATGACACAAAACTTGGTTCTCTTCCAGACTGACTGACAATAGTGGGTGGCCATCACGGTGAATGCAATAAATGTCAGGTTGATTATGTCAATCGATAATCTATTTTCTATTCCCAATTGTCATATTCCAGAGAGGTGTGTCCAGTGAATACGATCCACAATTTCAGTTCCTGCCAATCAAAACTTAGACTCCAAAATTGATCAACAAAGACAACAATTACAAAACAATGAATTTTTAAACTTACCTCACAAAGATTAATGAGGCATCTAAACCTGTCGCCGGCCAATAGCCAGGCCATCATACTCCGGATCACTGTATGTGACGATGTTCGAAGTCCATCAATAGAGTCAATTGAAGACTTGCAGCGTTATAGTATTGCGGCACAACATCAAATGATCATTGCGAGAGTATGATGCACATTGTCAGTGATGAAACCAATTCTTGAGACAATCTATTTACCACCGAAATGTAAGCATGTGGAAGGTTTCAGTTTCTCTGGGCTGGATCAATCATGGCAATTTCCTCATACTACCAACTATGAATCTGGGCAGTCTTCACTTTATTCGTTGCAAAGGGATTCACATACATGGCATACTTGATTGCTGTACTCTCTTAATGTGCCATGACCATCACCAGAACCCCTGAAAGAGTTGTCTGGGCATTGAATTCTGTACCAATAATGATGCCTATCACATTATCAAGAAAGGGCTCATATCGCCACAGATATCCAGCATTCAAGGAAACCAATTGCTCACCGGCATTGTTTGAATTCTTTGTCTAGAAATTATATATATTAAAATCTGAATTCAATCATTTAAAATGGTAATCAAGTGCCTTCTTGGATGTGACAGGTGCAGGCTCACATTCATCCTCCTACTCCATGACAATGTAGACCTCCTGATCCTCAAAATGTAAGGGTTGCACCAATGTAGCAGATAACTGAGTTGCTATGACTCATTTTCAAAGTTTTGACATGAAGGAATCATGTGATGGCCGCTTGCCGATTGCTATGATAAATGGTTGCCAAAGAGGCTTACCAACGGAGTCTTAATTTTCATCTTGACTGTCAGTCTGATTGTCAGGCATCGTGCAAAGATTATCTTCGAGCTTCTTGCAATGGATAGATCGTTCGATTCTCCTTGTGAGTGAAGCTGGAGGAGGAGCAGCCGATGTGCAGCATCTTCGTGACATAGGTTGAAAAGGTGACAAGTGATAAGTACAAAAAAACTAAAGAATGACAAAAGGAAATGTGAATGAATGTATAGTAACCCAATTAAAGCTTTCTGTAAAGGAAAGAGAAGTATAAATATGATAAAAATCATTGTTCTTGTATTTCTTTTTAGCCTGTTGACGATTCTAGGATCTTGGCTTCATCAGCAAAATTTAATTTCGTCTGGATGCCTTACACAATCCTCCCAGACACTCCAGTAGCCCTAACCAGTACTTCAAAGTACTTCCAGATGCTCGCAGCCCCCCCTGGAGCTTTGGAAAGTGCTCTCAGACTCTGCAGGAGCATTCTCATATGCTCCTGAAAGCACCTGTAGTAATGGAGGTGCATTCAGCATGCTACGAGATTGATGATTAGAATAATCAAATTCTGGAGCTGCTGAAACCTCTGCGCAGGACTGTGGGAGACTTTGAGAGCTGCTGGGATCTCTGCACAAGCTCTGCGGGAGAATTGGTGCCATATTCTCACACCAGTCATTCTTATGGTTCCATCACCACAAGTCATTTCATCAATCATATTGGTCTTTGTTACAGTCACAAGATTTGCTACATCATGGTATTTTCCTAGTCTGTCTATATATATACATACTGGGATACGGGGAAAACTGAGATGGACTCAGTGACAGGCAGTATATATTTGGGAGACCCCAGAGTAGATAGACATCATCTTATTATACGAAATAGACACTCTATCTTTCCCAGCCCTTGGTCTCATCCATTGTTGCAGAGCTTTCGAAGATCCACACAATCTGTGTTGATCCTCACGCACTCTTTCGAAGCATTTTTGATCTACGCAATTTGTGTGGTTCATCATGGCTGGGTATCGCTTTATATCATCTCACCCACTTACTACGGTCTTCAAGCTAGAACTCCTCTTTCTCACGAATTGCCTTCAGATACCATGCGAGGTGCGGTGGAGTGTTCATGATGAGTTGTCTGCCTTCGAGCTCCACTGCTCCACCACACCGTGATCAAGTGAACATAGAGATGTACTCAATGGCAGTGATTGAGTGAGTTTGGAAGCCGTAATCATGGGACTTTGCAGATATACTTGGAGGTTGTAATCGAGCAAGGTTGGAGATGCACTTGGAGGCCGTGATTGTGTGAACATGGCAGATGTAATCGTGTGAGTTTAGAGATACACTCGGAGTCTGGGATTTGGCAAGTTTGGAGACGCACTTGGAGGCCATGATGGTGTGAGTTTAGAGATGCACTTGGAGGCAGTGATTGTGCAAGTTTGGAGATGCACTTCGAGGCCGTCATTGCACGAACTTGGAGGCTGTAATTGTGATAGTTTAGAGATCCACTTGGAGACCATGATAGAGGGAGATTGCAGTAGTACATAAAGGCGGACAACTTGGAGGCGGTAGTTCAGGAGGGAGGCGCGATGGGTGCTGAGACTCTATTCGTTGATTAACTCGTAGTTGTGGGAATATAGAGAGTTCAGTACAATATGGTCTGCCGCAAGATGAGAGACTGGCTAGGAGTGGGAGACAGTAAATCTTGGGATGATGCAGTATGCGGTGTATACAGTACTCACTATATGCTGTACTCAGTGTATGCTGTACTCAGTCTATACTGTACTCGGTGTATACTGTGCTCAGTGTTAACTCTTCATCATGGCATGGAGAGATAGCGAGCGATGACTTAACTTTGTATTTTCAGGTGATGGTAGAGTTGAGGACAACAAAGTGAGAGATGTGAGCAGATAGGGGGAATCATCGTGAGAAACTGGGACTTAAGAGAATTTCGTGTGCAAGTCAATCTACCGTCCCCAATACGGCAGGTACGCGTCCCAATCCATCGTGTATTAGCACCGACAAGAGCTTTTCCCAACACAATCAGGCAGGCCATACCCCTGATCTCTCATATCCGCTTGTATCCTCCACATCGTTCTCATCATCATCCCCCATCCCTCTCTTTCTTGTCTACAACTCTCCTATCATCACAGAACACAAAGTTAAGTCATCCCTCCCAATTTCTCCATGTCATGATGGTTAGTTGACACTAAGTACCGCATACACCGAGTACAGCATCCACCCAAGATTGTTTATCTTCCCTTCATTCTCACGATTACGAGTTAACCAATGACTGTAGCCTAATCTTCTGGCGTGCCTCCCTACACAATCGACCGCCATCAGCCAGCTCTCCATGACAGCTCAAAGATATAGTCAAAGTGTCACATTCCCATGGTTGCAAGTTAACTAACTGATATAATGAGACGCAGCACCTGGCACGCCGTCCATTGACTGCCTCCAAGTACTACGCCAACCTCGCACGAATACGGCCTACAAGTTCATCAGCAAAATGTATTTTAGTCGCTGGGAGCCTCCAGGAGTGTCTGAGAGGATGTGGAGTGTAAACTTAGAAGCGTCAATTTCAGGAGAGTATCAGACCCTAGGAGGGCATTCCGGCCGGCCTT
>Ga0307514_10000420_pt1 | contig 94078 bp, 83 predicted proteins | sample 16_EM_MG_FD_203088 | JGI IMG/M metagenome (GOLD analysis project Ga0307514, IMG submission 203088) | Populus trichocarpa ectomycorrhiza microbial communities from riparian zone in the Pacific Northwest, United States - 16_EM | ecosystem: Host-associated > Plants > Roots > Unclassified | place... | reverse complement strand
TTCATCTGGGCTTCTCCTGGGGACAGTGGTGGCCCTTGGGCACCGGCGAAAAAAAACCGCCGGTGGGGCCGGCGGTTTTCTGGGGGTGTTCGCTTGATGCTTCAGTCGCGCGCGATTGCCTCTCCAGCCGCCAGACGGGGCGAGAACCAAAAGTAGGCAAAGAAAAATCGCGGGGTGCGCATTGCGTTTTGAGTCTAGCACGCCTAGGGGTGACTACCGCTCACGCCAGGACAGTGCGTTGCCTGTCTTTCGTCCGCCGGTGCGAAAACTTTAGCGAAGGTTGGATCCCGAACCCACCCCTGTTCCGCTTCAAGGCCGGGCCAGAAGCCACCGATGAACCTTGCAAGCGCGGTCACCCCATGTGCCGCGCTCCGCAACGGAGTCACCCATGGCCAGCACTGTCGAAATTCGGAACAACTTGGAAGCGCGTCAATCTGCGCAAAAAATTGAGGCGCGGCCTGCTCGGCGTGCTCCGTGGAAACTGAACCTGCTCGGCTTAGGTGTCGCAGCGATGCTGGCGGCCTGTGGCGGCGGCGGTGGCGGCGGAGATACGGCGACCGAGACACCTCAGGACTCCGGTTCGTCCGGCAACACTTCACAAGGTGCTGGCAGCGGCGGTGATTCGACAGTCCAGATCGAGGCGCTGTCCGCAGCCAGCAGGTCATTCAACCTGCAAGTCGATAGCCAATTTTTCGATGCAGCCAACATCAAGAACCTGACCGGTGGTGACCTTGCCGCGGGTTGGGACTTGAAGAGCACCAATGCGGCCTTGCGTCCCGGCATGAAGGTGGCCTTCTTTGGCGAGGCACAAGGTTGCGACTCCGCATTCATTGACGGACCGGTGTCTGCGGGCGCCGACGATGCTTTCGTGCAGGCTGCGCAGAAGACTGGGGTGGCGTCGGTTGGCACTACCGCGGCCCTGCGCATGACACCTCAGGGCGTGTCAGGCGCCTGTGACGCAGCCAATCAGGATCGCACTGGTCCAAGTTGGGTGTACCTGAATCCGTCGGTCAGTGGTGCGCAGGTTGGCATGTACACCCCGTCCGGTCCGCTCGCGGATGGCAGCGCGCCATTCCTCGGCGCCTATGGCGCCAAAGGCGCCGACGGCAACGGCTCCAACGCTCACATCACCAGCACATTTGTCGGGTTCCGCATGCCTTGGTGGGCAACTGATGCGGTTCGCCCCTGGGGTGACCAGGCTGGTGTGGCTCGCGTGGTCTCGAATCAAAGCCTGGGCTCATTCCAGGTGGTGAATGACACCACAGCGCAGGTCAAGCAGCAGGTCGTGGTTTCGGTGATCAACACCGCCTGCCAAGCCATGCGCAGCAGCGTGCTGGGTCCCTGCCAGGCCCAATACCTGTTCAACACCGCCATCATGCGCAGCGGGGTGTCGAACTGGGAATCCTATGCGCCCAGCACTGAGGGCAAGATCTGGTTCGACGCCGTGCAGGGTTCGACGCCCATCATCTCCGGCCTGATCCCGAAGGCGGGCACCACAGTCTCGGACGGCGACACCGGCCTGCCCCTGTACAGCTCGCGAGGTGGCGCGACCGCGCACGCGGCGTTCACGTCGCAGAACTTCGATGTGCGGATCGAATTCCCGCAGCTCATCAACGCGGTCCGTGTCATTGCCGCGCAGCGTTTGAATGTGTCGGCCAGCGCTCTCAGCGATGCGCAGTTGGCCAGCGTCTGGGGCACGGCGTGGAATGATCCATCCCAGTGGGCCTTTGTGGCGGTCTCCGTTGGGCAGGAGGTTTACAACGCAGCGTCCGACTCCCGCAATGTGTGGATCGGCGGCGGGTTCCGCTCGCTCTACGTCGGTCCGCAGTGAGAAAGGGCGCGGCCAGCCTTTTGATGCAGCGCCACGTCGTCCGCGTAGCGCTGCAGGATCCAGTCGCGCACTGTAGTAGGCATGGCCTCCGCCTCGGTCGATCGACTGAGGCGCAGCCAATTCCGCCAGCTACGTGCCTGGCGAACAGGTTGCAGTGCTGGCCATGCCAGCTTCAATCCCCAGCGGGTTGCCAGCAGCTGCACCAAGAGTTCCGGGTGGTCCGTCGCGAAGATGCCGTCAAGCGTCACGTCCCGCAGCAACTCGCATTGGGGTTTGAACTGCGCTGCCAGTGACGGCCGTTGTTCAAGGTGCTCGTCGAACTGCTCGACGAAGGCCTGCAACGAGTGTTCCGCGCGCAGGCTCGAAAACGCGGCAGCCTGAACAAAGCAGCGGTGCAAGTCGGCAAACCGAGTCACAGGGTCCGCGACCACCGTGAATCGATAGGCGGCTCCCGAGATGTCGGTCTGCCACTCCGCAAGCCGTTCGGCCTGCGCCTTTGTGTCGCTGGGCCAATTCGCGCTGCCCACACCGTGCGGTAGCAGGGCCAACAGCGCACCGCAAATCGCCTGCGAGTTGGTTCCCTGCAGTGGCAAATAGCCCAGCGACCAAGGCCCTAGATACAGGCCCTGGCAAGGCAGGGCATCTCCCAGTGGTGTGAACCGCAGTTGTGCCAGTGTGCCGGACGGCGGCTGGCCCCGGGTCTCCACCTCGATGGTCACGGGTTGCGCAGGGTCGGCGTCCACGTGGCAGCGGGTGAAGCGGGCTTGCCGGGCGGTCGGCTGTCCGCGGAACAGCAAAACCCCACCAGGCGCGGTCTGGTGCCAGCGGGGGGTCTGGTCCCGCGCACCCTGGCGAACATGAATCGCCGTGGCATCCGGGTTCGCCACGGGCGGAGGCGACAGCCCTGAGACCGGCACGCGTGCCCCCCAGGCCCAGGCCGGTAGCGTAGAGTCCAGTGAGAGCCGGTCGGGTTGTTGAATGTCCAGGTGCAGACCTAGCACAGGTTGCGCTTGTGCGTTGCCTGGTTGCAGGAGTCTCAGCAATTGCTCAGGCGCGCCGGGTTCGTCGGTCGCCGCATTTGGCAGCTGCTTGTCGGCGTGAACTCGCCGGATCCGCTCGGAGATCTCGGTCAGCAGGGGCGACCCCGGGTCAGAGAGGTGGGCTGCGGATGTTTGGTCGATGGGGACTCGGTGCACGGTGGCGCCGTTGTAGCGCATCCATGCCACCAACAGCCTGAGCAAACCTGCCTGCTGCTTGGCGATGGGCAAGGGCAACGCAGTGTCCAGCAGTCCCCGACACAGCAGGATGAATTCATATCCCTCCTGCTGCAGCGCCCTGACCCAGGCAAAGTCCACCGCAGGGTCCTTGGGCGTCACCCATAGGATGGTGGTCGGGCTGAGACTCAGGTGACGCTGGATGTCGTCGTTCACCATCGCACGGTGGGTCGCGCGCGTGGCGCAGGTCACCATGTCATAGCCGCGCGCGCCATCCTGGAATGGATCCAGCAGGACCGGGGCCGAGGGCAGGGTGCTGGCCAACACTTCCTGCAGCAACCGGGCGTCATGTTCACTGCTGGCCCAGAATGCCCACTTCCGTGGGCTCTGCGCTGGCTTCTGGCGCCGGGTGATAGACCACAGGAATTCCTTGACCTGCCCGTCGCCCGGCGCCAAGCTGCGAGCACGTTCCGCGCAGTACTGCTTCTTCGCAGGGTTGAGGCGGCGTTGCGCCAAGGTCAGCCAGTAGCGCCCGAGTTGTGGCCGGATGCGCGCCCATTGCCGGAACTGTTCGCTGGTCAGGGAATGATCCGAGGCGGACTCGAAGATGCGCCCCAGCAACTTCAGCTGCTGCAACCAAACGGGCATCTGGTGTCCCACAAACGGAACACGCAGACGCACGAGGTTGTGCTGCGACAGCCGGTCGACATGCAACCGGTCTTCGGTGCAATAGGGGTCGTAGGTCACGTAGACCTTGCTCGCATGGGCTGCGCCGGCCGCGCCGTCCCCAAATGCCCCGTCCCAGTCGTATTCCCGCCCGGCGTTGTATCGGGTCTCCCACGGGGTCTTGGCCGGGTGCAGTGTGCTTTGCGGGTTGTGCGCGATGACGGTGCAGCCTGGCACCAGGCGGGCAAAAGTCAGCGCGCCGAATCCCCCCATGGATCCACCATAGAAAATCACGCGGCGAAACTGACTGAAGCTGCCCGCCTCGGCAATGGCCGTCAATGTCTGATGAAGATCCTCGCTGAGGTACCAGTCATTGCGCTGACGATTGACCCCCAGGATCGAGTGGCCCTTCTTGCGAAGATATTCCCCGCCCCATACCTCTTCCTCTAAGGCGGGCTTGAGAGGCCTTGCGTTCCCCGTCAGGGCCATCATGAAAGTGACGACCAGGGTGTCGTCACCTGGAATGAAGCGCAGGGCGTGGTAGGCGAGTGGAAAAGACGTTTCGCGTTGCGCCTTGAACGCTGCGATGAAGTCAGGCAGCGATGTCATCAGATGAGGGTCACAAGACGAGGTTGCACATGCCGTCTTAAAGAATGGCATTCTCCAACTGGAAAGGTCCGATCAGTTCGCTGCTGCAAACCTCTCCACTGCGCTGGCAATGGCTTGGCGGGCAGCTGCGACATCCAATTCGGCCGGCGCAGAGAAGGTTTCGGCGTATCGCTGCATGCAGTGCAAAACCTCGACCCGAAGCCGCGGCTGTACCGCGAACTGCAGGACGAAGTTAAGGTCCAGGGTTTTTCGCCTGGGCAAGATCATCACGTGCTTGGGCGTGGAAGAAAAAATCAAGGTGTGCAGCGCGGACCCTTCCACACCGGCCACTGTTGCGGCTTCATCAAATAAGCGTACCTGCTTTTTGATGGTCAGCTTCTCGGGCTGGATGATGTCAAAGCCAAGCAATGCCAGCTGCTCTTCCAGCAGGTCCTCGTGCTGCACCGGCGCGTTAGGGCTGAGCTTTCGACTGAGGTAGATTTTCTTGCCCAGCGAGGGCGCGGCTGGAAACAGCGTTTGCGTGAAATCAAGGAAGCGCCGAGAAATGTCCGCGTGAATGCAAGTGGTCTGGTCCACCCGAATCATTTCGTCGACCTGCATCAACTGGCTTTTTCTCGTCAGCCTGATCCGCGTGTCCAGGCCAATGTCGGAAAAAAACAGCTTGTGCCATTCCTTGACTGTGTCGCTTAAACACATGAAAACAATCGGCAGTCCATCATCCGGTATGTTGGGAAGGCGCGCCAGGGACTCGATCAGGAAATGTCCATAGTAAGGAAACAGGACGCCGCCAAAATAGGCGCGTGGGAAGATTTCCTTGACCTCTAGCGCTGGGAAGCTTGCGCAATGCTGGCTGAAGAGATTGTTGGCCCGCCGAGGGGTGAACGTGGCGTAGTCCGAACGTCGAATGAAACCGGACTGCCAAGTCTTGTCCTGCTCACGGGTGAAGCATGAACTCAACTGGACATCTTGGACGACATGCAGCCCCTCGGTCGGTGCCCGGGCCTCGTCAGGTACCGGACGTTGTTCGCGGTCGAATGAAGCAGCGAGGGCTTTGATGCGGCTCAGCATCGGCTTCAAGCCGTCCCACCCACCGTCAACCCATCGATCCGGAGCGTCGGCTGCCCGACCCCCACCGGCACGCTCTGGCCTTCCTTGCCGCAGGTGCCGACGCCGGTGTCGAGTTCGAGGTCGTTGCCGATCATGCTGATGCGGGTCATGGCGTCGGGGCCGTTGCCGATCAGGGTGGCACCCTTGACGGGGTAGAGGATCTTGCCGTTTTCGACCCAGAAGGCTTCAGAGGCCGAGAAGACGAACTTGCCGCTGGTGATGTCGACCTGGCCGCCGCCGAAGTTGGTGGCGTAGAGGCCGCGCTTGATGCTGGCGATGATCTCTTCCTTGGGCTTGTCGCCGGCCAGCATGTAGGTGTTGGTCATGCGTGGCATCGGCACGTGGGCGTAGCTTTCGCGCCGGCCGTTGCCGGTGGGCTTCACGCCGGACAGGCGGGCGTTCATGCTGTCCTGGATGTAGCCGCGCAGGATGCCGTCTTCGATCAGCACGTTGCGCTGGGTCGGGTTGCCTTCGTCGTCGACGTTCAGCGAGCCGCGGCGGTCGGTCAGCGTGCCGTCGTCCAGTACGGTGACGCCCTTGGAGGCGACGCGTTCGCCGATGCGGCCGGAGAAGGTGGACGCGCCCTTGCGGTTGAAGTCACCTTCCAGTCCGTGGCCAACGGCTTCGTGCAGCATCACGCCGGGCCAGCCGGACCCCAGCACGACGGTCATCATGCCGGCCGGTGCGGGGCGGGAGTCCAGGTTGGTCAGTGCCGCGTTGACGGCCTGGTCCACGTATTCGTTGAGCTGGGATTCCTGAAAGTAGCCCAGGCCGAAGCGGCCGCCGCCGCCGCCGGAGCCGACTTCGCGGCGGCCGTTCTGCTCGGCAATGACGGTGACCGACAGGCGCACCAGCGGGCGCACGTCGGCGGCGCGGGTGCCGTCGGCGCGTGCCACCATCACCACGTCGTATTCGGCGGCCAGGCCGGCCATGACCTGCACCACGCGTGGGTCGCGGGCGCGGGCCATCTTCTCGACGCGTTCCAGCAGCGCGACCTTCTGGGTGCTGTCCAGCGTGGCGATCGGGTCCAGCGGCGCGTACAGCAGCCGGCTCTTTGCGATTTGCGGCTTGCGGTCCAGCTTGACGCGGCGGCTCTGGCCGGCTGCAGCGATGCTGCGCACGGTGCGCGCGGCATCCAGCAGCGCGGCCTCGGAAATGTCGTCCGAATAGGCGAATGCGGTTTTCTCGCCGGCGATGGCGCGCACGCCCACACCCTGGTCGATCGAGAAGCTGCCGCTCTTGACGATGCCTTCTTCCAGGCTCCAGCCTTCGTGGCGGGTGTACTGGAAATAGAGATCCGCGTCGTCCACCCGGTGTTCACCGATGGTGGCCAGGGCGCGGGACAGGCTGGCTTCCGTCAGCTGGTAAGGGTCCAGCAGCAGGCTTTGGGCCACGGCAAGCCGTTCGAGGGTGGGTTCGCGCGAGATCATGTTTTTGATTGTAGGAGTGCGCCTGCAGCCTGTGGGGCGTTACATGCATTGACCATTCGATGTCATCTCACGCAGCATGGGATGCGTTGTGCTTCACATCCGGCGACACAAGCAACCCCACCCACCGGCGCCGGCCTGTTTGTCTCACCCAAATCGAAGGAGCGATCCCATGTTCAAGCTGCAAACCACCTCTGCACTGGCCCTGGCCAGCATCCTGTCCCTGGCCGGCGTGGCGGCCTCCGCGCAAACCGCGACCCCGGTCGAGCGCGGCGCCAGCACGCCGCACATCGCGCAAAAGCAGGACCGCCAGCAACAGCGCATCGACAAAGCCGCCGCCAGCGGTGGCCTGAATGCTGCCGAAACCAACCGCCTGGACAAGCAGGAAACGCACATCAGCAACCTGCAAGACAAGGCTGCTGCCGATGGCACGGTGACCGCCAAGGAGCGCAGCCGCGTGCGTTCGGCCGAGCGCCGCACCAACCGCCACATTGCCCGTCAGGCGCATGACGGCCAGACCACTGCGCCGACGACCACCCCGCAACAGTGATCGTCCAAGGTGTGTGCAGGCCACCTGTCGGCGCGCGCTGACTGAGCCCCAGCGCGCGGCCCGCCGGTCAGGCCTGAAGCCCCTGGTTGATCACGCTGCAGCCCGCCCTGGCCTTGTGCCCCGGCGGGCTTTCTTTTTCCGACGACAGGTTTTCAGTCTTGCCCGGACGCGGCTTCTTCATCGCCACCGGCGCTGCGAAGCTGCAGCGCCAGCGTGTAGAGCGCATTGCGTGGCGCACCGCTCAGCTCGGCGGCCAGCGCCACTGCCTGTTTCAGTGGCAACTCTCTCAGCAGCACCTTCAGTTGGCGCTTGGCATCGCTGGGCAGGCCATCGTCGCCGTCTTGCTGCACGGCCGGCGGCAACGGGTGCAGCACCAACGCAAACTCGCCCTTGAGGCGCTGCGCGTCCGCCGCGAGCCAGGCCGGCAACGCGGCTGCGGGTGCGCTGTGAACCTGCTCGAACTGCTTGGTCAGCTCGCGGCACAAGGTGACCTTGCGCTCCGCGCAGCGCTCAGCCAGCGCCGCCACCAGGTTTTCGATGCGGTGCGGTGCTTCGAACAGCACCGTCGCGCCTGTTTGCTGCAGCAGCGCGTCCAGTGCCACCTGGCGCTCGCCGCCCTTGGCCGGCAGGAAGCCGGTGAAGTGAAATCCCACTGCGCCGCTGTGGCCCGCCAGGCAACCGGCGGCGCTCAAGGCGGTCACCACGCTGCTGGCGCCCGGCAGCGGCATCACGCGGTAGCCGGCGGCCTGCGCCTGCGCCACCAGCACCGCGCCAGGGTCGGACACGGCTGGCGTGCCGGCGTCGCTGACATAGGCCACCCGCTCGCCGCGCGCCAGCCGTTCCAGGACCTTGGCCGCGGCGCTCTGTTCGTTGTGCTCATGCAGCGCGATCAGCGGCTTGTCCAGCCCGAGGTGGCGCAACAGCCCGCCGCTGACCCGCGTATCCTCGCAGGCCACGGCGTCTACCAGCGCCAGCGTGTGCACCGCGCGCAGGCTGAAGTCGGCCAGGTTGCCAATGGGCGTGGCCACCACGTACAGCGTGCTGGCCGGAAAGCTCTGGCTGCCGGCGGCGGCGGCTGCGGCTTGCAGCAAATGGGCGGAAGAGGAGGGGGCGGACATGGGTCTCTGGAAACGCGCTGCGGTGGCGGTGCCGGCAGCCGCGGCCGTGGGCACCGAGGGCGAAGTGCCCGCCGGCATGCAAGCCGAGGACCAGGCCCTGGCGCATTTACAGCGCCATGGCCTGAAGCTGGTCGAGCGCAATTATCGGCTGGCCCGTGGCCCGTCGCGCCGGGCTGGCGAGATCGACCTGATCCTGCGCGACCGCGACGGCACGCTGGTCTTCGTCGAGGTGCGGGCGCGCCGCGGCAGCGCGCATGGCGGCGCGGCGGCCAGCGTGACGCGCAGCAAGCAGCAAAAGCTCATCTATGCAGCGCGCGCCTACCTGATGCAGTTCGCCACGCTGCCACCGTGCCGTTTCGATGTGGTGGCGATCGACGATGGCCGCATCGAGTGGCTGAAAGCCGCCTTCGACGCCGCGTGAATCGCTGGCTCGCCGTCATCCGCACGGAACTCCTGGCGCCGGCCAGCACCCAAGCGGTAGCCCGGATCGCGTCACAGCCGCGGCTTATCATCGGCGCCCATGCTTGAAGCCCGCATCCAGCACCATTTCTTCGAGACCGCCGACCTGCTCAACCAGGTTGCCGAAGCCCTCTCCCGCCCCATTTCCGAGGCTGCGCAAGCTGCAGTCGGCTGCCTCACCGCTGGCGGCAAGCTGCTGGCCTGCGGCCAAGGGGCCGACGCCGACCTGGCCCAGTGGCTGTGCGCCGCGCTGATGCTGCGCTTCGAGCGCGAGCGGCCCTCGCTGGCGGCCGTGGCCCTGGGCCCGGCGCTGGCCAGGCCGCTGGGCGGCCAGGCCGGTCCGGCGCCGGAGCTGCTGCTGGCCACGCAGATCAGTGCCTTGGGCCAACCCGGCGACCTGCTGGTGGTGTTCGCCGGCCTGCTGTCCACCGACCCTGCCCTGCATGCTGCCGTGCAGGCCGCGCATGACAAGGACATGAGCGTGCTACTGCTCACCGGCGGCGACCCTGGCCCCTGGCCGGACCGGCTGGCCGAGACCGACGTCTGGATTCCGGTGGCCAGCCCTCGCGCGCCGCGGGTGCGCGAACTGCACCTGATGGCGCTGCACGCATTGTGCGACGCGATCGACATCCAACTGCTGGGCGAGGACGGGCCGGCCTGAGCCGCGCCCCCGTCGCCTGATCCCGGGCCTGCTTCGGCCTGTCAGAAACCGAGTTCACATGCCTGCTGTTTTCACTCCTCGCCGCCTCGCTTCCCTTACCACGCTGCTGGCCGCCACCACGCTGGCCGGTGCCGGCCTCAGCGCCTGCGTGCCGCTGATGCTGGGCGGCGCCGCTGGCGGCGTGCTGCTGTACACCGACCGCCGCACCTCCGGCGCGCAAGTGGAAGACGCCGCCATCGAGTCCAAGGCCGCGCGCAAGGTCAGCGCGGTAATGGGCGACCGCGGCCACGTGGGTGTGGTCAGCTACAACCGCTGGGTGCTGTTGACCGGCGAAGTGCCGAACGAGGCTGATCGTGCTGCACTGGAGCAGGCGGTGGCCGGCATCGAGAACGTGCGCTCGGTGACGAACGAAACCGCGGTGATGGGCAGCAGCTCGCTGACCTCGCGCTCGAACGACCTGATTGTCACCAGCAAGGTCAAGGCGACCTTCGTCGACGCCGGCGACGTGCAGGCGAATGCCTTCAAGGTCGTCACCGAGCGCGGCATCGTCTACCTGATGGGCCGCGTCACCACCGAGGAAAGCGACCGCGCGGCCAACCTGGCGCGCGCGATCAATGGCGTGCAAAAAGTCGTGAAGGTCACCGAGACCATCACCGAAGAAGAACGCAAAGCGCTGCAGGCGCGCTGAGTGCTGCCGCCGCTGCAGCGGCTGGGAATCGCTCAGCCGCGCAGCCGGCGGATCAGGCTGGAAGTGTCCCAGCGGTTGCCGCCCAGCGCCTGCACGTCGGCATAGAACTGGTCCACCAGCGCCGTCACCGGCAGCCTGGCGCCGTTGCGCCGGGCTTCGTCCAGCACCAGGCCCAGGTCCTTGCGCATCCAGTCGACCGCAAAGCCGAACTCGAACTGGCCGTCGACCATGGTCTTGCCGCGGTTGTCCATCTGCCAGCTCTGCGCCGCACCCTTGCCGATCACGTCCAGCACCTGCTTCATGTCCAACCCGGCCTGCTGGCCGAAGGCAATCGCTTCGGCCAGGCCTTGCACCACGCCGGCAATGCAGATCTGGTTGACCATCTTGGCCAGCTGACCGGCACCGACTTCGCCGACGCGGGTGACCGCGCGCGAGTAGGCCATCGCCACCGGCTGCATCGCATCGAACGGCCCGGCATCGCCTCCGCACATCACCGTCAGCATGCCATTGACCGCGCCCGCCTGGCCGCCAGAGACCGGCGCGTCGACAAACTGCAGGCCCAGCCCGCGCGCCGCTCGGTGCAGCTCGCGCGCCACCTCGGCCGAGGCGGTCGTGTGGTCCACGAACACCGCGCCTTCGGCCATGCCGGCGAAGGCGCCGTCCGCGCCCAGCGTGACCGAGCGCAGGTCGTCGTCATTGCCCACGCAGCAGAACACGAACCTGGCGCCGGCCGCCGCTTCGCGCGGCGTCGGCACACTGCGGCCACCGTACTCCGCCGCCCAGGCTGCCGCCTTCGCCGCACTGCGGTTGTAGACCGTGACCTGGTGGCCGGCGCGCTGCAGGTGGCCTGCCATCGGATGGCCCATCACGCCCAGGCCGATGAAGGCGACGGTTTGCGACGGGGTGGCTTCGTAGGTCTTCGTCATAAGGGTGGCCCAAAGGAGCGCTCCGAAGGAGCTGCCCGGTTTTTCGTCAAGTGGCGTGCGCGGATCCGGCTTTGCCGGTCCGCTGCGCGAGCCCCCTTGGGGGGCAGCGACCGGCAGGGAGCGTGGGGGCTCAAACAATCGTCAGATGTTCGGTGCCGGCAGACAGGTCACTGACCCGTGCGCGGCTGCTGTTGAGCTTGATGTTCAGCCGCAGGTCGTTGACCGAGTCGGCGTTGCGCAGCGCGTCTTCGTAGTTCACCGCGTGGGCCTCGTACAGGTCGAACAGCGCCTGGTCGAAGGTCTGCATGCCCAGCTCGCGCGAGCGCTTCATCAGCTCCTTCAGCTCGCCCACCTGGCCCTTGAAGATCAGGTCGGCCATCAGCGGCGTGTTCAGCATGATCTCGACCGCGGCGACCCGGCCCTTGCCTTCCTGGCGCGGGATCAGCCGCTGCGAGACCATGGCCTTCAGGTTCAGCGACAGGTCCATCAGCAACTGGTCGCGCCGCTCTTCGGGGAAGAAGTTGATGATGCGGTCCAGCGCCTGGTTGGCGCTGTTGGCGTGCAGCGTGGCCATGCACAGGTGGCCGGTCTCGGAGAAGGCGACCGCCAGCTCCATGGTCTTGCGGTCGCGGATTTCGCCCATCAGGATCACGTCCGGCGCCTGGCGCAGGCAGTTCTTCAGCGCGACTTCCCAGTCGTTGGTGTCGATGCCGACCTCGCGCTGCGTGATGATGCAGTTCTTGTGCGGGTGCACGAACTCGACCGGGTCTTCGATGGTGATGATGTGGTCGTAGGCATTTTCATTGCGCCAGTCCACCATCGCCGCCAGCGAGGTGCTCTTGCCTGAGCCGGTGGCGCCGACCATGATGACCAGCCCGCGCTTGGTCATCGAAACTTCCTTCAGCACTCGCGGCAGGCTCAGCTCGTCGATGGTCGGCAAATGCGCCGGAATCGTCCGCAGCACCATGCCCACGTGGCCTTGCTGCAGGAATGTGTTGACCCGGAAGCGGCCGATGCCTTGCGGCGAGATCGCGAAGTTGCACTCCTTGTCGCGCTCGAAGTCTGCTGCCTGCTTGTCGTTCATGATGGCGCGCGCCAGCGCCAGCGTGTGCGAGCCGGTCAGCGGTTGCGGCGATACCTTGGTGACCTTGCCGTCGACCTTGATCGCCGGCGGGAAGTCGGCGGTCAGGAACAAGTCCGAGCCATTGCGGGTGACCAGCAGGCGCAGCAGGTCGCTGACGAATTTCGAGGCCTGATCGCGTTCCATGGGGCGGGGTCTTTCGAGGCAAGAGGAAAAGTTGAGTGCGCTTCAGCCCACCTGAAGGCGATGCGCGTCAATCATGGGTGCTGCGTGTCAGCTGCACCGACAGCCGCGCGCTGACCTGGCGCAGCCGCAGCGACAGCCGCTTGGCAATCCAGGCCAGCAGCGAGGCGGCCAGCCGCGGCTCTTCTATCATCATGCGCTCCAGCGCCTGGCTGGCCAGCACCGCCAGTGTCACCGGCGTCAAGGCGGTGCAGGCGCAAAAACGCGTGCCGCCGTCCAGCATCGACATCTCGCCCAGCAGGTCGCCTGCACGCGACTCGCCGATGCGTGCGCGTGCGCCGGAGGGCTGCATGCGGTCCTCGGCCACCACGCCTTGCAGCACCACGACGAGGAAGTCGCCCTGCTCGTCCTGGCCGATGATCTGCTTGCCGCTGTCCAGCTGCACGTATTCAAAATAGCCGCCCAGCACAGCCAGCTGCTCGGCGCCCAGCAGCGCCAGCGCACGGTCCTGGCCCAGCAGCTTGACCAGCGACAGCACGCCCAGCGAGCCGTCGTAGGGCTTGGCGTTCAGGTCCGGGGCGCGCAGCGTCCAGGGCACGAACAGCTGCGTGTCCTGGTGGCGGTCGACAAACTGCGTGGCGTAGAAGCCGGAGTCGTCCTCCCGCGGCGCAGCCACGGGCTGGCGCGCACGGAAAAAGGCAAGAAGCCGCTTCACTGCCGCCGCTTTCCCGGCTCAGCCGGGGAAGTTCTCGGGGAACTTGGCCTTCACGCGGGCCTCGCTGCCAGACACCAGGTTGCGTCGTACCAGGTCGGCCAGGCATTGGTCCAGCGTCTGCATGCCCACGTTGTTGCCGGTCTGGATCGACGAATACATCTGCGCGATCTTGTTCTCGCGGATCAGGTTGCGGATCGCCGAGGTGCCCAGCATGATCTCGTGCGCCGCCACGCGGCCCTGGCCATCCTTGGTCTTGCACAGCGTCTGCGCAATGATGGCCACGAGGGATTCCGACAGCATCGCCCGCACCATGTCCTTTTCGGCGGCCGGGAACACGTCGACCACCCGGTCGATGGTCTTGGCGGCGCTGGAGGTGTGCAGCGTGCCGAACACCAGGTGGCCGGTTTCAGCGGCCGTCAGCGCCAGGCGGATGGTTTCCAGGTCGCGCAATTCGCCGACCAGGATCGCGTCCGGGTCTTCGCGCAGCGCGGCGCGCAGCGCGTTCGAGAAGCTCAGCGTGTGCGGGCCGACCTCGCGCTGGTTGATCAGGCACTTCTTCGATTCGTGCACGAATTCGATCGGGTCTTCCAGCGTCAGGATGTGGCCGTAGTGGCTCTCGTTGAGGTGGTCGATGATGGCCGCCAGCGTGGTCGACTTGCCCGAGCCGGTCGGCCCGGTCACCAGCACCAGGCCACGCGGCTTGAGCGCCAGCTCGGCGAAGATCGGCGGGCAGTTCAGCTGCTGCAGCGTCAGGATCTTCGACGGAATGGTCCGGAACACCGCGCTGGAGCCGCGGTTCTGGTGGAAGGCGTTGACCCGGAAGCGCGCCAGCCCTTGCACCTCGAAGCTGAAGTCGCACTCCAGCGTGTCTTCGTACTGCTTGCGCTGGGTGTCGTTCATGATGTCGTACACCATGGCGTGGACCTGCTTGTGGCCCAGCGGCTCGACATTGATGCGCCGCACGTCGCCGTGCACCCGGATCATCGGCGGCAGGCCGGCGGACAGGTGCAGGTCGGAGGCCTTGTTCTTGACAGAAAAAGCCAGCAGTTGGGTGATGTCCATGGGTGTGTGGCGTGCAGCCTTGGAATGCCGGTTGCGGTGGGCTGGGACCGGCCTGGTTTATCCTGGAACGACCATGGCCAGTATCGCTGAGAACATACTACAAGTCCGGGGCCGCCTGGCCCAGGCCGCCGCTGCCGCAGGGCGCGACGTGAACGATGTCCGTTTGCTGGCGGTGAGCAAGACTTGCGCCGCCGAAGCGGTGCGCGCGGCCCACGCGGCCGGTGCACGCGAATTCGGCGAAAACTACGTGCAGGAGGCGCTGGACAAGATCGCCGCGCTGGCCGACCTGCGCGGCGAGCTGCAATGGCACCTGATCGGCCCGCTACAGTCCAACAAGACGCGTGTGGTGGCCGAGCAGTTCGACTGGGTGCACACGGTGGACCGGCTGAAGATCGCCGAGCGCCTGTCGGCCCAGCGGCCGGCCCAGTTGCCGCCGCTGAACGTCTGCCTGCAGGTCAACATCAGCGGCGAGGCCAGCAAGAGCGGCATCGCGCTGGACGAGTTGACGGTGCTGGCGCCGCAGGTGGCCGCCTTGCCGCGGCTGCGGCTGCGCGGCCTGATGGCGATTCCCGAGCCTGCTGCAGACCTTGCGGCCCAGCGGCTGCCGCACCGCGCGCTGGCCCAGGCCTTGGCTGCGCTGCGGACCCAGGGGCTGGTCGGGCTGGACACGCTGTCCATGGGCATGAGCGCTGACCTGGAAGCGGCGGTGCTCGAAGGCGCCACGCTGGTGCGGGTTGGCACCGCGATCTTCGGCGCACGCGTGTGAGTGATCAGCGCTTGGGCAGGTCGTCTTCGTCGAACAGCGCCAGCCAGTCGGTGTTTGGCGCTTCGACGTACAGGTCCTGCACCAGCAGCCCGCGCTGCAGATCGAGGCTGGAGTCGTGCCAACCGCCGCGCAGCGGATCTTCCGCCGGCAGCTTCAGGCCCGCCGGCGGTGGCACGCTGGCCGGCTGGCGCACGGGCCCCAGGGGCGGCACCCTCAGCATCGGCAGCAGCGGCGACAAGCGTTGAACTGCCGCGCGCGGCGTGTTGAGGGCGCTGAACATGGGATCCTCCTCCTGGCTTTCGTTGGGTGGTGATGGCGGGTACTGCATGGGACGGCATCGTCCGGCATGCAGCTCTCGCGCTCAATCGCCCTGGTGGGGGGGGGAAGGTTTTCCGGGGTCCCCTCGAAAGGGGGTGTTTTCAGGCGGTCTGGTGGGTGGATGCCTCCATTGCCGCCAGAAATCCGGTCAGAAGCTCAGCGAAGTGGTATTTTTCACTTCTTCCATGACCGCATAAGTGCGCGTTTCGCGCACCCCCGGCAGCGACCAGATCACGTCGCCGACAAACGAGCGGTAGGCCGCCATGTCCGACACCCGCGTCTTCAGCAGGTAGTCGAAGCCGCCCGCCACCAGGTGGCATTCGAGGATCTCGGGCCGCACCTGCACCGCGGCGCGGAAGCTGTCCATCACGTCGTGCACCGTGCGGTCCAGCAGCACCTCGACAAAGACCATCAGCCCGGCGCCCAGCTTGACCGGGTTCAGCCGCGCCTCGTAGCCCAGGATGAAGTTCTCGCGCGTCAGTCGCTTGACCCTCTCCAGCACGGCCGTGGGCGACAGATGCACCTCTTCGGCGAGTTTCAGGTTGCTGATGCGCCCATCTTTCTGCAGCACGCGCAAGATGCGCAAATCGATCTTGTCCAGCCCTCGCTCGAGATCGATCGGTTCGAGGGTGGGCTTCATTCTTGAGAAAACTCCGTCATACGGTCAAAACTCCGAATCTTTACCGGGAATTGTCCGCATAAGCTGCGCATCTATCCAGTCAGGTTTTCTACTGCCTTTCACTGCCATGCACACCCCCACGCCGTTCCCCTTGCCGGCCCAGCGCCAGCGCTTGCCATTTCCGTACCAGCCCGAGGCGCAGGTGCTGGCCGCAGCGCGTGCGCGCGTCGATGCGGGGCTGGATTGGGGCGCGGTGACCGCACGCGCCACGCCATGGGTGTTGGCTGTGCGCGACAAGCCGGCGCTGTTCTGGGCCATGGAGTCGCTGCTGAAGGAATACCCGATCTCCAGCGCCGAAGGCCTGGCGCTGATGCGGCTGGCCGAAGCGCTGCTGCGTGTGCCGGACGTGGAAACCGCGATTGCGCTGACCGCCGACCAGCTCGGTCGAGCCGACTTCGACAGCAGTGACAGCAGCGGCGGCCTGCTGGCCAACCTGTCGGCCAGCGCCATCGCGCTGTCGAAGAAATTCCTGCCCGAGGCCGAGCAGGACAGCGGGCTGATCAAGCGCCTGGGTGCTCGCACTGTGGTCGCCGCGACCGTGCGCGCCATCCAGCTGCTGGGCCGCCAGTTCGTGCTGGGCCGCCACATCCAGGAAGCCATGGCCGAGGCCGCCAGCCAGCGCAAGGCGCAGCCGATGCTGCGTTTTTCGTACGACATGCTGGGTGAAGGTGCCCGCACCGAACACGACGCCGAGCGCTACCAGGCGGCCTACCTGAAGGCGATAGCCGCGATCGCCGCCACCGCCGGTGGCCGCGGCCCGGAGAGCAGCGACGGCATCTCGATCAAGCTCTCGGCGCTGTTCTCGCGCTATGAAGACGCGCAGCGCGAGCGCGTGTTCGCCGAGCTGCTGCCGCGCGTCTGGGCGCTGGTCGAGCGCGCCGCGCCGGCCCAGCTGAACCTGACCATCGACGCCGAGGAGGTCGACCGGCTGGAGCTGTCGCTGGAATTGCTGGACGCGCTGGCCGAACGCATCGCGCTGCATTACCCGCAGTGGCGTGGCTTCGGCCTCGCGGTGCAGGCCTATCAGACGCGCGCGCTGGCGGTGGTCGATGAGGTGGCCCGCATCGCGCGCGCGCATGGGCTGCGTTTCATGGTGCGCCTGGTCAAGGGCGCGTACTGGGACGGCGAGGTCAAGCGCGCGCAGGAAATGGGACTACCAGCCTATCCGGTCTACACCCGCAAGCCGCACACCGATGTGTCCTACCTCGCCTGTGCCCAGGCGCTGCTGGGGCATCGCGAAGTCATCTACCCCCAGTTCGCCACGCACAACGCCGGCACCATTGCCGCGATCCAGCAGATGGCCATCGACGCCGGTGCCCAGCCCGGCGCCGACTACGAGATGCAGCGTCTGCACGGCATGGGCGACGGCATCTACCGCGAGGTGCTGAAAGATGCCAAGGCCGCCTGCCGCGTCTATGCGCCGGTGGGTGAACACCGCGACCTGCTGGCCTATCTCGTGCGCCGCCTGCTGGAAAACGGCGCCAACTCGTCATTCGTGCACCTGCTGGCAGACGCCGAAGTCTCGCCCGCCGAACTGCTGGCCTCGCCGCTGCAACTGGCCCATCCCGCCGCGCCGGAAGCCGGCGTTGCCGAAGGCCTGCCGCTGCCGGCGGACCTCTACGGCGCGACCCGCCGCAACTCGACCGGCGCCGACATCACCAGCCTGCCCCAGCGCGCCCCGCTCAGCGAAGCGATCGCGTCGACCGTCGTGCCCGCCGTGCCCGAAGCCGGCGCTGCCGACATCGACGCCGCGATGACCCGCCTGGCCACCGGCTTTGCCGCCTGGTCCGCCCGCCCCGTGGCCGAGCGCGCCGCCATCGTCTGCCGCGCCGGCGACCTGCTGGACGCACGCCTGGCCAGCTACTGCGGCCTGCTGGTCAAGGAAGCCCACAAGACCCTGGGCGACTGCGTGGCCGAGGTGCGCGAAGCGGTGGACTTCTGCCGCTATTACGCCGACCATGCCGAGGCCGCGCTGGCTGGCCCCACGCCGATGCAGGGCCGCGGCGTGTTCGTCTGCATCAGCCCCTGGAACTTCCCGCTGGCGATCTTCGCCGGCCAGGTCGTCGCCGCGCTGGTGGCAGGCAACACAGTGGCCGCCAAGCCGGCCGAGCAGACACCGGCGATTGCCGCGGCCATGGTCGCACTGCTGCACGAAGCCGGCGTGCCGGCCGACGCACTGGCGCTGCTGCACGGCCCGGGCGAAACCGTGGGCGCGGGCCTGGTGGCCGATGCGCGCACCGCAGGCGTGTGCTTCACCGGCTCCACGCAGGTCGCCCGCATCATCCAGCGCACGCTCGCCGACAAGGGTGGTGCGCCCGTGCCGCTGATTGCCGAAACCGGCGGCCTGAACGCGATGATCGTGGACTCGACCGCGCTGCCCGAGCAGGTGGTCGATGCGGTCGTGCAAAGCGCCTTCCGCTCCGCCGGCCAGCGCTGCTCGGCGCTGCGCCTGTTGTGCGTGCACGAAGCGATTGCCGACGGCGTGATCGAGATGATCCGTGGCGCGATGGCCGAGCTGCGCGTGGGGGACCCGGCCGAATTGCGCACCGACGTCGGCCCGGTGATCGACGACGAAGCCTTCGGCGGCATCTCGGCCCAGGTCCAGCGCCTGAAGCGCGAGGCCAAGCTGCTCGGCGAAACAGTGGTGGATGCCGCCGCCTTCCCGCGCCTGGTGCCGCCGGTGGCCTTCGAGCTGCCGGCCGTGAGTGCGCTGCAAAGCGAGATCTTCGGCCCGGTGCTGCACGTGGTGCGCTGGCGCGGCGAACCCGAAGCCCTGGTGCGCGAGATCAACGCCCTCGGCTACGGCCTGACCTTCGGCATCCAGACCCGCATCGACAGCCGCGCCGAGCGCTTGGCGGCGCTCGCGCAGATCGGCAATGTCTACGTCAACCGCAACATGATCGGCGCGGTCGTCGGCGTGCAGCCCTTTGGTGGCGAAGGCATGAGCGGCACCGGCCCCAAGGCCGGCGGCCCGCACTACCTGCTGCGCTTCGCGGCCGAACCCGGCGCGGTGCCCAGCCTCGCGCCAGCGCCCGTCGTGACACCCGGCCTGTCGCTGGTCGCCACCGCCGCCCACGCTGCGCTGAACCCGCCGCTGCAGGCGCTGCCCGCGTGGCGTGCCACGCCGCTGGGCCAGCGCTGTGCGCTGCTGCGTCGCGCGGCCGATGCCCTCGCCGCCAGCCGCCCGGCCATCGCCACCCGGTGGCGCGCGCTGGCCACGGCGGCCGAAACCACGCTGGCAACGCTCGAGCTGCCCGGCCCGACCGGCGAGCGAAACGAGCTTCGCCTGCACGGTCGCGGCCTGTTCGCGTTTGTTGGCGAAGACGCAGCGCAGGACGTGTTGGCCGTCGCAGTCGGCGCCGCGCTGGTCACGGGCAACACGGTCGCCTGGGCCGGCAGCGAGACGGCGATTGACGCCGCCAAGCCTTGGCTGCAAGCGCTGCGCCAGGCAGGCCTGCCGGCGGCCGTGATGCAGCCGCTGCCCGGCAGTTTCGACTCGCTGGGCACCGCGCTGGTGGCAGACGCGCGTGTAGCGGGTGTCTGTGCCACGTCTGCTGCGTTGTTGCCACGCCTGGCGCACCAACTCGCAGCGCAGCCCGGCGCGATCCTGCCGCTGCTGTCCCTCACCGAAGCCACCAGTCCGCGTCAGCTGTACCGCTTCTGTGCGGAGCAGACGCTGACGGTCAATACCGCCGCGGCGGGTGGAAATGCGGCTTTGCTCGCAGGCCTTTGACACGCAGGCCGGACCGACCCGCGTGGTGAAAGCCGGGGACGGTCGGCGTACAAATAAATGGGGTCAGAGTCAATTTATCTGAGCACAGCCGCAGCGCTGCTGTGAGGTACCTTAAGATAAATTGACTCTGACCCCATTTATTTGAACTACGCTGGAGGCAAAGGGCCTTCAATCCAGCTGCAAGCCGATCTTGCGGATGATCGCGCCCCAGCGCTGCGTGTCGCTGGCCACCGTCTGGCGGAAATCGGCCACCGAGCCACTGCCGGGCAGCAGGCCCTGGACCTCGAAGCTGGCGATCACGGCCGGGTCCTGCAGCACGGCGTTGACGTCGGCATTGAGCTTTTGCACGACAGCGTCCGGCGTGCGCGCGGCGACGAACAGGCCGTTCCAGATCATCGATTCGACATTCGGCAACCCGCTTTCGACCAGCGTCGGCAAATCCTTCATCGAGGCCAGCCGCTGCCGGCCGCTGACGGCGATCAGCCGCAGCTTGCCGGTCCTGGCCAGCGGCAGCAGCGCGGGTGCTGCGGCAAATACCGCATCGGTCTCGCCGCTGGCGACCGACATCGCGGCCGGCGGCGAGCCGTTGTACGGCACATGCGTGGCCTCGAAGCCGGCCTCGGCCAGCAGCAGTTCCATCGTCAGGTGCGAGGAACTGCCCAGTCCGACCGAGGCGTAGTTCATCTTGCCGGCCTTGGCCTTGCCCAGCGCGATGAAGTCCTTGACGTTTTTCACCGGCAGCGAAGCGCTGACCGCCAGCACATTGGGCTGCAGCGTGGTCATCACCACCGGGACCAAATCCTTGGCCGGGTCGTACGGCAGCTTGCGGTACATGAAGGGCGCAAAGGCGACCGGGCCATTGAAGCCGACCGCGATCGTGTAGCCGTCCGGCGCGGCCTTGGCGGCCGCGTCCACGCCCAGCATGCCGCCGGCGCCTGGCTTGTTGTCCACCACCACCGGCTGGCCCCAGCGATCCTTCAGCTTGTCGGCCAACAGCCGCGCAGTCACGTCCACCGAGCTGCCGGCAGGTGCCGGCACGACGATGTGCACCGCTCGCGTTGGCCAGGCCTGCGCCCAGGCGGTGGCGCTGCTCAGCAAGGCGACAACAGGCAGGAGCAGCAAGGCGAGGCGGCGGCGCATGGCAGGCAGGTGGCAGTCAACGGGCGTCCATTGTCGTCAATGGCCGGCCATGAAAAAGGCCACCTCGGGAGGTGGCTTTGTCGTGCGCATGAGGCGAAGCAGCCCCACTCAGGGGCATGTCCGTCGGTTTACGGGTACAGGCCACGCTCCTCGCGGGCGATCAGGATGCGCTCGCAGGCCACCGCAAACGTCGCGGTGCGCAGCGTGATCTTGTGGCGGTCGGCGGTGTCCCAGATCTTCTTCAGCGCGTCGACCATGATCTTGTCCAGGCGCACGTTGATCTCGTCTTCGCTCCAGAAGAAGCTGGAGAAATCCTGCACCCATTCGAAGTACGAGACGGTCACGCCGCCAGCGTTGCAGATCACGTCCGGCACGACCAGGATGTTGCGCTCGAACAGCATGTCGTCGGCCTTGGGCACCGTCGGGCCGTTGGCGCCTTCGAGCACCAGCCTGGCCTTGATGCGGCGGGCGCGGTCCTCGGTGATCTGGCCTTCGAGCGCGGCCGGGATCAGGATGTCGCAATCGACGTCCCAGAACTCCTCGGACTTCATCACGTCGGCGCCCTTGAAGCCGGCCACGCCGCCGGTGTGGGTGACGTGCGGGATCAGGTCGCCGAGGTCGAAACCGTTGGCGTTGTAGATGGTGCCGGTGTGGTCCTGCGCGGCGACGATCTTGCCGCCGGCCTGGGCGAACAGCTCGGCCGCCGAGCCGCCCACGTTGCCGAAGCCCTGTACCGCGACACGTGCGCCGTTCAGGTCCAGGCCGATGCGGCGGGCCGCTTCACGGCCGGTGACGAACACGCCGCGGCCGGTGGCCTTGATGCGGCCGGCCGAGCCGCCCAGGTGCAGCGGCTTGCCGGTGACCACGCCGGTGGCGGTGGAGCCGGTGTTCATCGAGTACGTGTCCATCATCCAGGCCATGATCTGGCCGTTGGTGTTCACGTCCGGCGCCGGGATGTCCTTCTGCGGGCCGATGATCAGGCCGATCTCGCTGGTGTAGCGGCGCGTCATGCGCTCCAGCTCCTTGATCGACAGCAGCTTCGGGTCGACGCGGATGCCGCCCTTGGCGCCGCCGAACGGCAGGTTCACCGCGGCTGTCTTGACCGTCATCCAGGCCGACAGCGCCATCACTTCTTCCAGCGTGACGTCCGGGTGGTAGCGCACGCCGCCCTTGCCCGGGCCGCGCGACAGGTTGTGCTGCACCCGGTAGCCTTCAAAGTGCGCCACGGTGCCGTTGTCCAGCTCGATGGGCACGTCGACGATCAGCGTGCGCTTGGGGCGCTTGAGCGTCTCGGCCCAGCGGGCCAGGTTGCCCAGATAGGGGACGACGCGGTCGACCTGCGACAGGTAGGTGCCCCAGGGACTGTCCGGCGTGGGGTGAACAAAGGAAAGCGGCGAAGACATGACGCGAAATCTCCAGGGAATTCTCGGGTGTGCGCGCCTGCGGCAGGCCGTCTCATGGGGGCCGCCGTGACGCTGGCCGCACTCTAGGCCCGGAGCCGCCGAATTTGTCACCGAGGGCTATGCAAGTTTTGCATGAAGTCCCCGGGTTGGCCTGCATCTGTATCGGCGGAATGCCCTCTACAGGGGACGGTCCGGCCGCTGAACACGGCATTTCTCTACACTCGCCGGCATGAGCACTGCCACGCCCTTTCACGCCCCGTCGCCGGCCACCGCGCCAGCCCTTTCCCGCGTCGCCTTCATCGGCGGGGGCAACATGGCCAGTGCGTTGATCGGCGGGCTGCTGAAATCCGGCCATGCGGCCGAATCCATCACCGTGGTCGAGCCTTCGGCCGAGCAGGCGGACCGGTTGATTGCCCAGTTCGGCGTGCGGGTGCTGCCGATGGCTGGCCCGGCGCTGGCGCAGGCTGGGCTGGTGGTGTGGGCCGTCAAGCCGCAGCTGTTTGCCGACGCCGCGGCGCCCTGCGCCGGCCATGTCGGCCAGGCGCTGCACCTGTCGGTGATGGCCGGCATCCGCGTGCAGGCGATTGCCCGCGCCACCGGCAGCGAACGCGTGGTGCGCAGCATGCCCAACACGCCAGCGTTGATCGGCCAAGGCATTGCCGGGCTGTTCGCCATGGCCCAGGTCACGCTGGACGAGCGGCTGCAGATCGAGCAGCTGTTGGCGCCCACCGGCCGCAGCCTGTGGGTCGAACGCGAGGAGCAGCTGGACGTGGTGACCGCGCTGTCAGGCTCCGGCCCGGCCTATGTCTTCTACTTCATCGAAGCCATGGTGCAGGCTGCCGAACAGATGGGCCTGAGCGCCGAAGCCGGCCGCGAGCTGGCGCTGGCCACCTTCGCCGGCGCAACCGAGCTGGCCCGCCAATCCAGCGACTCGCCCGAAGTGCTGCGCGAGCGCGTCACGTCCAAGGGCGGCACCACCTTCGCCGCGCTCAACGTGCTGGAAGCGCATGGCGTGAAGCAGCATTTCATGTTCGCGATGCTGGCCGCGAAGAACCGGGCCAAGGAACTGGGCGACGAGTTTGGGGCTTGATGGCGCCTCTCGCTTGGCGGGCACGCCAAGCGGCCCCCCGAGGGGATGCGGGCCGGCTTGGGGCGGCCCGGCGCTCGACCCGCGTCAGCTTGGCAAGTACGAGATCACAGTCCCGGCGAACACCGCAAATCCCACCCAGTGGTTGAGCCGGAAGGCGCGGAAGCAGCCATCGCGCGAGCGGTGGCGGATCATCGTGAAGTGCCAGCCGACCTGCAGCGCCGCGGCGGCGATGCCGATCAGGTAGGTCTTCAGCAGGCCCAGCCCGTGGCCCAGCGCGCCCCAGCTGATCAGATAGGTGCCGTAGAACAGCATCACGCCGGCCACGTCGAAGCGGCCCAGCGTGATGGCCGATGTCTTGATGCCGATCTTCAGGTCGTCGTCGCGGTCGACCATCGCGTATTCGGTGTCGTAGGCCAGCACCCAGAACAGGTTGCCCACCAGCAGCCACCAGGCCAATGCCGGCACGGCCGCCGGAATGGCCGCCAGTGCCCAGTCCTGCCCACCTTGCACTGCACTGAAGGCCATCGGAATGCCGAAGCTGAAGGCCACGCCAAGGACGGCCTGCGGCATCGACACCACGCGCTTCGCATACGGGTACAGCAGCGTGACCGCCAGCGCCACGACGGACAGCCAGATCGTCGGCGGATTGGTCGTCAGCACCAGCCCGAAGGCGAGCAGTGCCAGCACCGCGCCCACAGCCAGCGCCTCCTGCTTGCTCACCGCGCCGCTGGTCACTGGCCGCTGTGCGGTTCGCTTCACATGCCTGTCGAACTCGGCATCGGCCACGTCGTTGACGCAACAGCCGGCACTGCGCATCAGCACCGTGCCCAGCGTGAAGACCGCCAGCAAATGCCAGCCGGGGAAACCGTCCGCCGCCATCCACAGCGCCGCCAGCGTAGGCCACAAAAGCAGCAACCAGCCGGCAGGCCGGTTCCAGCGGATCAGGTCCAGGTACAGCGACAAACGGCTGCGCGGCGGTGGTGCGTCTGGCTTGGGCGTGGCGGGGGCTGAAGAGGCGTTCATCGGCGTGGGATTATCCGCTTCGGTCTGGCCAGCCTCAGCTGGCTCAAGTCCTTGGTGTTCCAGCCGATAGCACAGACGATGGCGGAACTTTCCGCCCCCGCCTCCTGCTGCCCCCGTTGTCCGCTCCTACGCCTGCCATGCCAGCTGCTGCGCCGCCCAACCGCCGAGACGCCGTCACCTGCCTGTTGGGCGCGATGGGTGCGCTGGCCTGCCCGGGGCTGAGCCTTGCTGCGGCGCCGGCCGAGCTGCGCATCCTCACCGAGGAGCTGCCGCCCTACAACATGACGCAGGACGACAAGGTCACCGGCCTGAGCACGGAGATCGTGCGGGCGGTGCTGGAAACGCTAGGCCAGCCGACGGCGATCCAGGTGATGCCGTGGGCTCGGGCCTACAACACCGCGCTGAACGAACCGAATGTGTTGATCTATTCGATCTCCCGCACGGCGCAGCGCGAGAAGCTGTTCAAGTGGGTGGGCGTGGTCGCGCCCACGCGCTGGTACCTGTTTGCGCTGGCCGCCCGGCCCGTCAAGCTCACGCGGCTGGAGGATGCGCGCAAGTACCAGATCGCCACCGTGCATGAAGACGCTGGCGAGCAGTACCTGGCGAGCAAAGGCCTGTTGCTGGGGCAGAACCTGCAGTCCAGCAGCAAGTACGAACTGAACTACGAAAAGCTCAAGCAGGGCCGGGTCGACCTGTGGATCTCCAACGAGCTGAACGCGCTGTACCTGGTGCGCCGCACCGGCGACGATCCCGCCAAGCTACTGGTACGCGCGCTGCACCTGCCCGACGTGGGCAGCGAAGAAGGCCTGAACATGGCGTTCAGCCTGGGCACGCCGGACGCGGTGGTCGAGCGCTTCCGCAAGGGCCTGGAGACGATCAAGAAAAACGGCAGCTATGAGCGCATCCAGAAGCGCTGGCTGTGAGGCCCGCGCCGCGGCCGATCACGGCGTGAGCCCAGCATCATCGGCTGAGCCTGCGATGCCCGCGGGCGAGCCGGCGGTGGACGCCCAGCCCGCTGCGCCCGACCATCCGTCCGACACCGTGCTCGGCCATTCGCTGGGCCGCAAACTGGTGCTGGCCACGCTGGTGTTCAGCCTCTTGTTCACCGGGCTCAGCGTGGCTGCACGCACCTGGCTGGCCTGGCAGGCCAATGTGGCGACCATGAACACCGAGCTGGCCTTGATTGGCGACGTGTTCCAGCGCGCGCTGGCCAAGGCCATCTGGGAGATGGACCGCGAGGACTTGCTGGCCCACATGGCGAGCATGGCGCAGGTGCAGTCGGTCGGCCGCATCGAGCTGAGGCTGCGCCAATCCGGCCGCTCGCCGGAGGTGCTGCAGCAGCGCAAGCCCGGCGCGCCCGAAGGCGGCCGCGCCCCGACACTGCAGCGCGAGCTGAGCTACAGCCCGTATCCGGGCGCGGTCGAAGTAATTGGCGACTTCACGCTGCAGGGCGACGAGCGCCTGCTGTGGCTGCGGCTGCGCGGCGAATTGCTGGAGATCGTGCTGACGCAGGTGCTGCAGTCGGTGCTGCTGGCAGGCCTCATCATGTGGCTGTTCCACCGTTCGGTCACGGTGCACGTGCGGCGCATCGCTCGCCACCTGGCCACGTTGACGCCCGAGACCCTGGGCCGGCGGCTGCAGCTGCAGCGCGCTGCCGCCCATCGCGACGAGCTCACCCTGCTCGAAGCCGGCGTCAACCACCTGCAGGGCAACCTGTCGGACTACCTGGCGCGCCAGCACCGCGACGAACGCGAACTGGCCGCGCACCGAGACCGCCTGGCTGACCTGGTGGACGCCAAGACCACCGAGCTGCGCGCGGTCAACACCCGGCTGGAGCGGCTGTCACGCGCCGACCCGCTAACCGACTTGGCCAACCGCCGCCACTTCGACGAGGTCAAGGAAACCGAGCTGCGCCGTGCGCGGCGCCAGCAGCTGCCGCTGTCGCTGCTGGTCTGCGACGTCGACTACTTCAAGCGCTACAACGACACCTACGGCCACGCGCACGGCGACCAGTGCCTGCAGGCCGTGGCCGATGCGCTGAAGCAGACCTTCACCCGCTCGGGCGACTTCTGCGCCCGCATCGGTGGCGAGGAATTTGCCGTGCTGCTGCCGGCGCTCGATGCCGAGCAGGCGGTTGCCGCAGCCGAGCGGCTGCGCGCACGGCTGCTGCAGATGGGCCTGCCGCACACCGGTTCGCTGGTGGCGCTGCACGTCACGCTGAGCATTGGCGTCGCGCAGTTCGACGAAGAGACCATGCACCGCTTCGATGAGCTGATGCAGCGCGCCGATGAAGCCCTCTACCGCGCCAAGAACCGGGGCCGCAACCGCGTCTCGAACTAGTCCCAGGAGCTTTCGATGAAGCATTCCATCCCGCTGTTTCGCCTGCTGGCGCTGGCCGCTTCGCTGCTCGTCACGAGCCTGCATGCCCAGACCTTGAAGGTTGTTGCCGAAGCCTCGTCCTACGTGGTGCTGAAGGACGGCAAGGTCGCCGGCCCGGCCAGCGAGATCGTCGAGGCCAGCCTGCAGAACGCCGGCCTCACCGACCACCGCATCGGCATCTACCCCTGGGCCCGCGCCTACGACATGGCGCTGCAGGAGCCCAACGTGCTGATCTACCTGATCGCGCGAACGCCGGCCCGCGAGACCCAGTTCAAGTGGGCCGGCGAATTCATGCGCCTCGAGTACCACCTCTACAAGCTGCGTGAGCGCCAGGACATTGCCGTGCGCAAGCTCGAAGACGCCAGGCGCTACAGCATCGGCGTGATGCGCGACGACCTGCGCCAGCAGTACCTGAAGGACCAGGGCTTCGAGCGCCTGATCACCTCATCCCAGAACGTCGACAACTTCCGCAAGCTGCTCAGCGGCCAGGTCGAGCTCGTGCCCCTGCCCGAAAGCGACGCGCAGGCCTTCTGCACCGAGGCCGGCATTCCCTTTGCAAAACTCGAAAAAGTGCTGACGCTGGACGCGCTGACGACCGGCATCTACATGGCCTACAGCAAGGCGACGCCGGACGAGACGGTGGCGCGCACCAAGGCGGCGTTTGACAAGCTGAAGGCGGATGGGACGGTGGGGCGCTTGATGAACACCAGGCACTGATTGCGGCCAACTGGCCAGCATGGCCTGTTTACAAAACCACGCACTTTGCGCGGCGCTCCGCGCAAGGTTGTCATGCCAAGCCGCGTAAGCTGGCCGCTTCGTTGAAACGGAGTTCCAGCTTGATGAATTCGGTCGCTCGTCTGCCCCGACTCGCTGCCTGGTGTGGCACGGCGCCTCTGGCCGCCATGCTTTGGTGTTCGTTGCCCTGCGTGTCATTGGCGCTGCTGCCCGCCGCGGCTGCGCATGCTGCCGCGCCAACCGACCATCCGCTGCTCTCGCGCATGCCAGGTTATGTGGTCAACGACAAGCAGGAGGAGGATTTTGGCTCGCGCACCTTCAGCGCCAGCGATCTGGGTCACATCGTGCGGGGCAAGTCCAATCTGCCAAACGGCAAGACCACCGTGGAAGGCAAGGTCACTGAAATCGAGTACATGGATGACAAAGAGCGGACCTCACCGCTGGCCATCTATCGCAACTACCTGAATGCGATCAAGGGGCTGGGCGGTGAGGCCGTGAACACTGTCTCTAATGAGGACGTGGCGCAGGGCGGGCGATTCCTGTTCAAGGTCACGAAGACCGGTGCTACCACCTGGGTCGCGCTGGACCTGCAAAACACCGGCTACAGCTACGCGCTGACCATCGTGGAGCCCAAGGGCTTGCAGCAGGGTGTCAGTGCGGACGCATCCGCACTGAGCGCCGGCCAGATGGCCGAGCAGATCAAGGCTGGCGGGTTTGCCACGCTGTACATCCAGTTCGACACCAACAGGGCTGAACTGAAGGCCGATGGTTCAGCCGCGGTGACCGAGATCGTCAAGCTGCTCAAGGCTGACCCTGCGCTGAAGCTTTCGATTGAGGGCCACACCGACAATGTCGGGCAGGCTGCCGACAACAAGAAGTTGTCTCAGGCCCGAGCCGACGCTGTGTTGAAGGCCGTAGTCGCCCAAGGCATTGCTGCCGGCCGGCTGAAAGCTGTGGGCCATGGCCAAGAAGTGCCGGTGGCCGACAACCGCACCGAAGAGGGCAGGGCGAAGAACCGGCGTGTGGAACTGGTCAAACAGCGCTGAAGGCCGCTCAATTGCCAAGTCCTTGCGCAACGCGGTCAGCGCAGCGGCAACGCTTGGCGCAGCGCCGATCCTTTTCGCCACAGGGCCGGCTCGGCAAAATAATGGGCGAGGACCAGCGTGGTGCCCAACCACGTTGGCAGCAGCAACAGCACCAGAGTCAGCGCGATGGCGAGCGGCCAGATGCATGTCAGGATGAGGGCCGCGCGAGTGGACGCCCGCCAGCCGCAGCGATGCAGCCATGCCCACAGCGGGTTGGCCGAAGGGCATCGCCGGTCCTCGGCGACTGCCAACGCGCCGTACAGCACGAAAGCGGTGCCGTCGTGGGTCCAGCGCAGCAGCAGCACGCCCAGCCAAGCCTGGCCCGCCATCACAAGCCCGTAAGCCACCGTCACGGTGGCCTGCATCGCGAGCATCGCTCGCACATCGCCGCCCTGGCGCCTTGCCGCCCAGCCCAGCGCGCCGGCCAGCGGGGTGCTCGCGCACAAGGCCCAGCCGGCGACCTGCAATGCTGGCGCTGCTGGAATCACCGGACCAGACAGGCTCTCCCCACCCACGGCCAGCGCAGTGGCGCAGGCCAATAGCCCCAGCAAGACCTTCCACAGCGCTGCGGCGGCCCTGAGCCAGCGTCGGCCTCCGGCTCGGGCGAGGCCGGCCTGGCCGATCGCCAACCCGGTTTGCTGGCCCACCACATGCAGCAGCGTCAGCACAATCATCAATCCGAATTGCAGTTGGTCGTCCAACCACAGGAACATCAGCGCCACAACGGTGGCCGCACTGAAAAAACCAAGGGCCAACGGACGCCAGCAGGCTTGGGCCAACCGGCGATTGCCAAAGGCAAAGAAGCTGGCCACCACATGCGGAACGCCGAAAACAAGTGCATAAAGCACCGGCGGTCGGTTGACGGCGTCGGCATCACCCGGCGCACCGGGTTGCATCAGGCACCACACCAGCCACAGCAGCATTGGTGCTGCCGGCAGATAGAGCCACAACAAGTGGTGCCCATGCAGCGGCGAGCCGGGCACGGCACCCGCATGTCGAGGCGCTTGGGGGCTCACCTCAGTGAGCCAGTCCGTCAAGGCGCCCCGCGGCCGAGCTCACGCTGCAGTGCCAGCACGTTGCTGCGGGTGCGATTGAGCGCTGCGCTGTCGGCACCGCTGCCGGCTCGCAGTTGGGCCGCAAGCTGCTGTTGTTCCTGCTGCAGCTCTTGCTCCAGGATGGCCTGGCGGTCTTGGTCGCGCTGCTGCTGGTCGGCCGCGGAGATGGTCATGCGCGTTCCGATGCCACCACTTGTCACGGCGCGAGCGCCCGTGGCCCGAGGGCGTGCTGTGTCCGAACAAACCATCTGCGCCGTTCCGCCGATGATGAACTCCACCTTGTCACTGTGGCAGATGGACGGAACGCCCGCACCGGCCCGGCTTGCCGCAGGCAAGAGCAGCAGCAGCCAAGCCAGGCAGATTGTCGTCGGTAGGAGGCGCAGCACATGCGCACTTGAGTGGCGGCGCATGGCCCTGTTCAGTCCACTTTGGGGCCGGGCGTGTTGGTCAGCGGCACGTTGAGGATGCGCCCCATGTCGTCCTCCACAACGATGGGCGCATTGGTGAAACAGGCACCGTTGATGAAGGTGACGGTGAAGCCGCGGCCGCTACCTGTGACGACGGTAGTGTCCAGGGACACACCCAAAGGCACAGAGTTCTTCAGTTTGTAGGGCGGCTGGCCGCCGTACAGAAAGATCGTCGGCCCCTGGCCGACGGAACAAGCGCCGGGAGGGCCTTCGATTTCCACCCCGGCGGGCGAGGCAATCAGCTGCTCTTCGGACATGCCAAGCTCGTTTCCGCCGCCACCGCAGCCTGCGGAGGTCAGTGCGGCGACGAAGCAGCTCAGAGACAAAGGGCGTGGCAGAGCGGTTCTGAAAACGGACTTCACGGTAAAACCTCGGTTCACGGGAAAGGGAAACAGGTCGAGTGCGCGCTACAGGCGCTCACGATTTCTCGGCTCGCGACTGCATCTCCACGATCGCGAAACTCTCGATCGGAATGCGGCCGTTCATGTAATAACGCAGGCACAGTTCGGGCTTGCTCAAGGCATACGCCGAGTCGATCACACTCACATCGCCGAAGGCCTTGATCGCCGAGCTGCCGCTGCACATGATGCGTTTCACCACGCCGGCCATCAGCGGGATCTTCAGCTCGTAGCCATAGACCACCCGGATCTTCAGCAGGTTGGCGTCGCGGATGTTGACCTTCGAGCTGCCACCCACGCCCAGGCTGCGCCACTCCAGGTTGTCGTTGGGGATGTAGGTCACCTTGGACACCGGGTCCTTCACCCCGAAGTCCTTGAAGGTGTTGGCGTCAGGGCTCAGGCGTTCCAGCTTCACGCCCCACGGCGCGACCTTCTGCTCCGCGACGGCCAGCATGTAGGCCTTGCCAATGCGCGTCATGTCATTGGCATTGGTGCTGTCCTGATAAAAGGGAGTCAGTGCGCGCACCAGTTCATTGGTCATGACCTTCTCGCTGGCGTTGTGCATCGAACCGGCTCGCGCCGCCAGGAACGTCGCATGGTTCACCGTGTTCTTGGCCATGTAGATGAAGCCGGTCTGGATCAGCCCCATCACGAACAAGACCGCGATCGGGAACACGATCGTGAATTCCACCATGCTGACGCCGCGTACGCGCAGGCGGGCGGGATGGCGGCGGTATTGCGGGCTCATGGGCTCGGCTCCTGATCGGTGGTGGCTCGTGCAACTGGTGCGGTGCGAGGAGACGGGCTGGCACGCCAGCTCAGCAGGGCAGCTGCCAGCGCGAACGGCGCCCAAGCCCAGGCCCCAGCCCAGCGTTGGTAGAAGGTGCTGCCTTCGACGGGACCCAACTGAAAGCGCGCATACGCCGCTCCCGGCTCGCTGACACCGCTCGACACGCTCCCATCGGGAGACACCAGCACGCTGCGCGAACCATTGACCACTCGCAGCAGCGGCTTGCCAAGTTCCATCGCCCTGAGCCTGGCAATGTTCTGGGCCTGGTGACGATAGGGACCACTGTCCAGCCAGCTGTCGTCGGCCACATTCAACAGCCACTGCGCACCGTCCGCGCGCTGCGCCATCGTGAGCGCGAAGCTCACTTCGTGGCACAGCGCCAGCGCGACTGCGCTGCCGGACACCTGGAGCTGCCGTGCCAGCGAAGACGGTGCCGGCTGTGTCCTTTTGCCTGCCGTTGGGAACACGTGGCGGTAGACCAATGCCAGCGCATCAGACCACGGCAGGTACTCTGCGCCAGGCACCAAGCGCTGCTTGGCGAATACATCATTGCGCCCAGGAGAAAGCTGCCACACGGCATTCATGACCGCGGCTTCGCCACCTTGCATGGCCCACAAGGGCATGCCGATCAGCAGGTGAGCTTCCCGCGCGTCGCGCAGCGCGAGCAAGTCGGCCCAGTCGCCTTGTGGATCGACGGGGGGCGGCTCACCGAAAAAGTCTTCGGTGGTCACCAGCAACCCTCCGGGCGGCGTGGCTTGCAAGGCCTGCCGCACCAGGGCCAGCCCTGCATCCCGGCGCTGTGCATCCCAGCCTTCTATCGGGTTGGTCGGAGGATGCACCACCACGATCTCCAATGCGTCGCCAGCCGCTGGCAGCCCGCGGCTGACGACCCCCAAGGCCAGGCTGGCGTACAACAGCAGCGAGGCACACAGGCCGATGGCGGGCGGCCATTGAAGGGTCTTGGTCGTCACTGCGCCTGCGCATGCCCTTCGGCCGGTCCGAAGGGCCAGCAAGGTCCCGCCAGCGATGACTGCGCAGATCCACGTTGCCAGGCCCTGACTGCCTGTCCATGGCAGCCACGAAGCTGCGCCAGGCAGGTCCACCAAGCTGTTGGCAATCAAGGCATAGCCATGGCCTTGCCAGCCTATCTGTTTAAGGGCGTCGGCCCCGCACAGGGCCACACCCAGCGCCAGGGCGTTGGCCTCCACCGGCAGCCAGCCGCGAATCTGCAAGGCCAGTCGAAGGGGCAGCCATCCAACGAGGGTGAGAAAGATATGCCAGCCCGTGACAATCAACAACGTGAGCCCGCGCCAAAGCCATTGCGACTCGGTGTCCCTCACCGCCAGCACCACCCAGCCCATGCCGACGCAGGTCGTTGCCGCTACCGCCAGGCCGATCATGCCCGCGTCGTGCCACAGAGGCGAGCGATCGTGAGTTGCCCCGCGAGGCTTGCCCGCCAGGGCAACCTGCAAGCCGATCAGACCCGCAAACGTCCAAAGCCAACCATGAGGCATCTGCAGGCCCATGCCCATGGCTGTGCCAGACGCAACGGCGCCTGCCCAGGGGATCAGGCGGGACAGCGGATGTGCAGCGGCAGGCGCCGACATGACGAGCGAGAGAGCCATCCAGCTTTCGATTAGGGACGGGGCCAAGCGATGATGGCGTCATGCATCGGCTATGGCGAATCTTGGCCAAGCTCATGACATGAGCCATGTGTCAATCAGGTGACAAATATCCTGGCCGGTGATGTGATCGCCAGCACTCTATGGGCCCGAGCAGCGGCGCATGAATCCCTAACTCGGACGATGTAGCCACTTTTACTGAATCACACACTTTCCCCCTAGCCTTGGGGGTAAGGGTATTGGGGTGTAAGCGACCGTCTCGCCGTATCTTGAAAAAGAGGCATTTATCGGCAGGGCTCGCAGCGCTGCAGGCAGAAGCCTCCTCTCTTGACCGGGCAACCGCCAGGTCGCTCTTCATCAGCTAGCGAGGAATCCACCATGAAGCGTCTTAACGCATCCCTGCGCCACGTGCGCGGCCAAGGCATGACCGAATACATCATCATCGTCGCCCTGATCGCCGTGGCCGCGATCGGCGTCTACAACATGTTCGGCAAGACCGTCCGCAACCAGACCGCCGGCATGGCTGCCGCTCTGGCTGGCGACACCAACACCGCCAACAACTCGGTGACGAACGCGGGTACCTCGGCCACCAATGCCTCGACCCTGGCCAACAAGACCGGCAACCTGAGCACCTTCACGAAGGATACCGGCAAGAAGTGATCGGCGCAGGCCGGCCTTCCGCAGGAGGCCGGCCTTGCATGATCGCCTTCAGGAGGGCTGTGCTGCTCTCCTTCCCTTTTTCGGTTCGCCGTGCCGTGACACGGCGAACAACTGACTGTTGCCCGGAGCAGCATTGATGAACACTCGACGTCACCTCTTGCGCGCGAGGGCCACGATGGCTCCGGCCAAGCCTGGGCGAAGGCAGCGTGGGCAGGCCATTGTTTGGCTGCTGGGCACGCTGGCGGCGAGCGCTGCTGTACTCTATGGGGTATATAACGTTGGTCAGATCACCTCTCAGAAGCAGAAGGTGATCAACGCGGCCGATGCAGCTGCGTTGGCCGGTGCCACGGTCGAGGCACGTGCCTTGAACCTGATGGCCTACAACAACCGCGCCATGATCGCCAACGAGGTGTTCATGGTGCAGACCGTCGCGATGGAAGGCTGGTTTCAGTACCTGAAGACGGATGCGGACAATATGGAGGACTACCTGCGCTGGATTCCCTACGCAGGTCCCTACATCAGCCGGGTGCTGACAGCCTTTTCAGAAGCCGCCGAGATGGCTGAGAAGGTATTGAACAAGTTCATCCCGGTCCAGGTGAAGTTGCTGGAGCTAATGAAGACTACCTACGGCGGGCTTCATGGTGCGATGGCCTTGAGCACCAGCATCATGGCGGATCAGGCCGCGGCGGATGTCGTGACCCTGAACAAAGCACAGTTCGGTTCGCACCAGGACCTGGGGATGCAGGTCGACGAGCGAGGAACGGTGAAGACCATGACCACGGCTAAGAACTGGGCCACGTGGAAAGCCTTCACCAAGCGCTACGGCGGCAATGACCGCACCGATGCCAAGACCGTGCTGATGGCGTCGCGTGACCAGTTCACCGGCGGCCCTCGTCCTGGCACCTGGTGGAACGACTTCAGCTTGGGCCTGATTGGCTTCGAGAAGCTGGGGGACACCCAGTTGAAGGGCTTTGATCGATGGGAATCCGAAGATACCCATGAATTCTGGGAGTACGGCTTCTGCAAGAGCTGGAAGAAGTGCTACCAGTCCATTGGCTGGGGACGGGCCGATCTGGCGAATAACACCAGCAAAGGCGCCACCTGGTCGCCAGGCCGGGGGGCGCAAAGCAATGCTCGCAACGACAGCGCTCGGCACGGCGGCTGGAGCGGTGTGCCCAGCGTTTACGACATCGCCGACAAGCAGGTCGCTCATCGCGAAACGCTGGGCGTCGACTATTTGGTTGCCGTCAAGCGCGATCAGAATGCTTCGCTCACCACCAAGACGTTAAAGGTCGGCGTTGCCACCAGCTCGATGGCAGGCTCACCGGAAATGGACGAGAAACTGCTGGGCAACCAACTGTCGGCCATCGGCAAGGCGAGGGTGTTTTTTGAGCGGCCGCAGTCCGGCATCGGCGACAACACCGCCAATGCCTTGTTTCGGCACGACGGCGCCAAGGAGTACGGTTCGCTGTTCAGCCCGTACTGGCAGGTGCGGCTGGCCGACGTGTCGGCGACCGAGAAGACGGCCTACATGAGCGCACTGGGCATGAATCCGGCCAGCGCTGCTGTGCTGTCCAAGGTCACGCCCGGCGGTCAGTGATCACCATGACGGGGATTCAAGGAGGCAATCAATGCTGAACGCGACCGTATCGCTGCGGGATTGGCCGCGTAGCGCGCAACGCGGCCAATCGATGACCGAGTTCCTGGTGTCGCTGGCGGTGCTGGTGCCGCTGTTCTTCGCGGTCACCTATGCAGGCAAGTACGCCGATGTGCAGCAGACCGCCATTCAGGCCAGCCGCTATGCGGCGATGCAACGCGCAATCGAACCTCAGCAGGCTCGCCTGAGCGACGCCAAGATCATCGACCAAACCAAGGTCCGGTTCTTCGTGGCCGGCAAGACCTTGAACAACGGCAAGCTGCAGTCGGACGACAGCGTGTCCAAGCTGAAGAAGGGTCAGGGCACCCCGGCGCTTTGGCACGACGATCGCTACAACAAGCTGTTGGCCGGAGCCGACAAGGTGAGCGTCACATTTTCCGGCGAGCAGGCCATGCGCGGCGGCGCGTTGATCAGCCCGCTGGCCAAGACCACCACCAAGCAAACCTTTACAGGTCCGCGTACGGCCATGGTGGAGGTGCCTCTTGTCAACAAGATGGACCAGCTCAACAAGAACCCGGCCCAGCTTCGGCTTGCGGCAGCCACTGCGGCGGTGGGCAATCGCTGGACGAGCGGGGGCAATGCCGACACGGTGGACAACGTGCAGAAGACATTGGTGACTTCTGCACTGGAATTCCTGAACCCGATCCTGAGCTTTGGTACCTGGTTCTTCGAAGGCAGCGGGCATGACTTCGAGCTCGGTTGCGTGAAGCCTGACGAGCTCCCCGCCCATCGACTCAAAGGCTATTCGAGCACCGGGAGCTGCATGTGACGCTGGTGGCGAGGCGGGTCCTTCGCCTGATCGGACCGATCGGTCTCTGTCTGGCCGCGTCGGCGGCGTTGGCTGACGAGTGGCCGGCGCTGGAGGCGCCTCCACGCGCCGCCAGCGAGTGGGTGGCGCAGCAGATGCGGGTCAATGGCATGCCCAGCCGCATCATGAGATTCGAGTCCGAGCTGACGGTAGACGAGGTACTGGCGCACTACCAACGCCGCTGGAGTAAGGCTGGCACCCCCGCGCCGCAGGCTGTCTCACTGAATGAGTGGCGCAGCGTGAATGTGCTGCAGGGGCCTTACCAGCTGAGTGTGCAGGCACGCAAGATCGATGGAGGACGCACAGAGGGGCTGCTGAGTGCGGCCAACCTGAAGGATCTGAAGTCGGACTATGTGCCCAAGGACTGGCCGAGGTTCAACGACACCCAGGTAATGCAGGTGACCGAGAGCCAGGATGGCCCGCGGCAAAGCCTGCTGATGAGTTCGATGAGCCGCTCCAGCTATGGTGTCAACGTGCAGCGTTGGCGCCAGGAATGGCAGCGCCGGGGCTATGCGCTGACACGCGAGACAGAGTTGCCTGCGAGTGCCGGCCAGCGCGGCTGGATGGCATTCTTCGACAACGGCGAGCAGACCATGGATGTGACCATCACCGAGTTGCCTGGCAGCGGCAAGGTGGCCATCTTGGCCAATCGCAGTGCGGCCAGCGGGAGGGGGCGATGAAGGCGGCTCAACAGACTTGGCAGCGCCGCTTGCAGCGAGGCCAGTCGATGGTCGAGTACCTGGTGGTGGCCACGGCCATGGTACTCGGCATGTTCTTCATCGAGGTGAAGGGCAAGACCAGCGCCCAATTCATGGCGGACATGTTCCGAAGCTTCTTTAAGAGCCTGACCTATTTCCTTTCCCTGCCCTGAGGGGCGTTGCGATGTCCGGCCCGGCTGTGATCCAGCGCTGGCCGGGTGATGTCTTTGTTTTACCCGTGGTACTCCGATGGCTCTCCCCAAAATCAAGGTCAACACCAACTGGCTGCTGCTGGGCGCGGCGTTGCTGCTCGGCATCGGTGCCGTGTACCTGAGCAACACCCTGATCCAGCGCAAGCTCGCGGAGCTGGAGGCCGAGGCCAAGCGGGGCCAGGAAATGGTCAAGGTGGTGGTGGCCAGCCAGGACCTGCAGGCCGGAGACACCATCAGCTCTGCGGTGGTGGCAGTCCGGGAAGTGCCGCGCGAATATGTGCACGCTGCGGCGGTCACGCCAGACAACTTTGCCGAGATGGAAAGTCAACGTCTGTCGGTGCCGTTGCAGCGAGGCGAAGTGCTGTTGCCGGCCTACTCGGAAGGCAACGGTGGCACGGTTTTTTCGGCCCGGTTGTCCAAGGGCAAGCGTGCGCTGACATTCGAGGTGGACTCGGTGAACTCCATCTCCGGCATGCTGCGCCCTGGCGACCGCATCGACCTGATCTACACCTCGCGGGCCAATGAAACCGAAGTCACCATGCCACTGCTGTCCGGCGTGACGGTGCTGGCCACGGACCAGAGCGTGACCAAGCGCGACGAGCTCACCGGCAAGGATCGGCCTTTCACCACCATCACGCTGGAGGTCAGCCCGCTGGATGCCGACCGCATCATCGTGGCCAAGAGCGCCGGACAGCTGACTGCCGTGCTGCGACATCCCGATGACGAGAGCCCGAACGGCACCCGCATGCTGACTGCGGCCAACCTGCTGGGCAACGTGCACGGCGCGCAGAGCGGGCCGATGATCGAGTACATCGTCGGGGGTTCCGGTGGCGGACGCGCCGACGTGCAGCAAGCTCAGATGGCGGCCTTGTTCGGCAGCCTTGCCAAACTGGCCGACCGCGCCGAGCCATCCAAGGCTTCTGCTGCGAAGGCGGCGAGCGCGGCGAGCGCCGTGCCCGCCAAGCCATGACAGTCGCCGCTGCGGGCAATGCCTCGCATGTGGCGCAAGGCCGCCCGCGCGCAAGCGTTTTTCGCCCCCACTGGTTGTTCTGAGGATCTCACCTTGTCGTTTGCCGTTGTCCCCTCTCCAGGATCCGTCCGGCCTCTGGTCGCCCGTCTTGCTGCCGCCTGGCTGGCTGCCTTGCCTGTTGCGATGAGTTCGGCTGCTGAAAATGCTCCGCCAGCCGTGCGCGGTGGCGCCGCTCCAGCAGCGGTTGCACCGGCCCTGGCGGCCAGCAGCCCGTCGCCGACCGTGTCGCCCGCTGCAGCTGCGGCCTTGGCAAGGCGACGCGGGCTGGCCGAAGGGGCCACCACCTCACCGGTCAGCGGCGCCATGATCGAAACCCGCGTCGTGCCTGCCGGCGCGCCGGCCGTGAAGGGCAACACCAACCTCGTCATCGAGAGCGGCCCGCGGAGGCAACTGATCGTCGGGGAGGTCACCACCATCGGGCTGCAAGGTGTGGCCCGCATTGCCATCGGCAACGGCGCCCTGGTCAAGGCCACGGTGGTGGACGACCGGCAGATCGTGCTCCTGGCGGAAGCCACCGGCGAAACCACCATGCACGTATGGCTGAAGTCTGGCCGGCAGCTGAGCTACGACCTGAAGGTGCTGGAGGCACGGCCGGACCGGGTGCTGGAGGATTTGCGCGCGGTGATGCAGGAGGTGCCTGGCATCAGTGCGCGGCAGGTCGGTGACCGCATCGTGATGGACGGGCGCTATCCCAACCAGGAGGCCGCAACGCGCTTGAAGAAGCTGGCGGAGAGTTTCCCGCAGGTGCTCAACCTGGTGCATGACAAGCCGGCCGATGCCGACCCGCTGATGCTTGAGCGCATGGTCTACATCGATCTGCGGGTCATGGAAGTCAAACGCCGCTCGCTGGACCAACTGGGCATCAAGTGGAGCAGCCCGGCGACCGGTCCCACTTTCGCGACCAACATCCTCGGCTATGCCAACACGCCCTGGCGGCCGCCGACCACCTCCGGCTTCCCTACGGTCACGACCTCCAACCCGGCCTTGACCTACTTTGGCCTGGCCACGCAGATCACGTCGGCGCTCAACTTCCTGGAACAGTCGGGAGACGCCTGGACGCTGGCCGAGCCCCGCTTGAGCTGCCGTAGCGGCGGCGAGGCCACCTTCCTGGCGGGTGGCGAGATCCCCATCCCGGTGTCCACCGGATTCGGCGCGGTTTCGGTCGAGTACAAGGAATACGGGGTGCGCATCGAGTTCAAGCCCCTGGCCGATGCCGAGGGCAACATCGATTCGCAGCTGATGGTGGAGGTGAGCGAACCCGACACGCGCAACTCCAACGCGGGTTTCATCGCCTTCACCACCAACCGCACCGACACGCGGGTTGCCTTGAAGCAGGGCGAGCCGTTTGTGATCGCAGGGCTGCTGCGCCAGAAGGCCGAGCGTGCCAACGATGCGATTCCTGGCCTGGGCCGCCTCCCGCTGATCGGCTACCTGTTTGGCTCCAAGGAGCACACCACGGAGCAGACAGAGCTGTTTGTCATCGCCACGCCGCGGGTCATCACGCCGGAGAGCGCGGTCAACAGGCAGAACGTCGACCAGGCGGCGGATCGCGCAGCGCAGACCCACGAACGCACCGACGGGCGCGTCAATCCTTCTGCCGTCAAGGGCAGCTATGACCTGGAGCCATGAGCCATGCTGACGATTGAAGTGAAAGGCGCCCCCACAGGCGCCGGGCCTGTGCGGATCCTGGGTCAGCGCTGCGTGATCGGCAAGGACCTTGACTGTGAGCTGACGCTGCCGGGCTGGCGCGTCAGCCGCAGACATGCCGAGGTGTTCGTCTCCAACGACCGGGTCTTCGTGCGCGATCTGGAATCCACGTTCGGCACCCTGGTCAACGAGCAGAAAGTCGATCAGGCAAGGCCGCTGGAAGCCGAAGACGAGGTGCGCATCGGCTCGCATGCGCTGAAGGTTTCCTGGCGCCCGCGCGATGGCAGCGCTGCCGACTTCGCCGGAGCCGCGACGGGCACGGGCACGGACGCGGCCAGCTCCGCGACTACCAGCAAGGCCGCCGAAGCGGCGGCGCAGGCGGCGGCAGCGATCAGCGCCGCCAAGCCGCGTGAGGCCGGGGCGCCGGCCCGTGTGCCACCGGTGTCCCAGGTTCCCGCGGCCAGGCCGCCCAAACCCGACGTGCTGCCCACGGCCGACGTGCCGGTGGACGACACCTTCCGCTTCCGCAGCATCCTGCACGAGAAGCTGCTGGAGGCGTTCGACATGCGCCGCACCGATGCGCACCGCATGGCCGACGACGAACTGCGCGAGCTGACGGAAAAGCTGATCCGCGACCTGATCGCCCGCATGTCCAGCGATCTGCCGCCGCACGTAGACCGGGTCAAGCTGCTGGAGGAGGTGCGGGACGAGGCGATCGGCCTGGGTCCGTTGGAGCCGATGCTGGCCGACCCCAGCATCACGGAAATCATGGTCAACCGTGCCGACGAGGTGTTCGTGGAACGGGCCGGGCAGCTGCAGCGCTGGCCGGTCGCCTTCACCAGCGACCGCGCGGTGCAAGGCATCATCGAGCGCATCGTGGCGCCGATTGGCCGCCGCATCGACGAAAGTTCACCGATGGTGGATGCGCGGCTCAAGGACGGCTCTCGGGTCAATGCAGTGATTCCGCCGCTGGCGCTCAAGGGGCCGTCGATCACCATCCGCAAGTTCTCCAAGCGCAAGCTGGGCTCGGACGACCTGCTGAAATTCGGCTCGGCCAGCCCGGCGATGATCGAATTCCTGCGGGTGTGCGTGGAGCAGCGCAAGAACATGTTGATCTCTGGCGGCACCGGTTCAGGCAAGACGACCTTGCTGAACATCCTGTCCAACTTCATTCCGGCCGACGAGCGCATCGTGACGATCGAGGATGCGGCCGAGCTGCAGTTGCACCACTCCAATCTGGTCACCCTCGAAGCGCGTCCCGCGAATATCGAAGGCAAGGGCCAGATCTCGATTCGGGAGCTGGTGAAGAACTCGCTGCGCATGCGGCCCGATCGTGTCGTGATCGGCGAATGCCGGGGCGGCGAGGCGCTGGACATGCTGCAGGCCATGAACACTGGCCACGACGGTTCGCTGACAACCGCGCACGCCAACAGCCCGCGCGACATGCTTGCCCGCCTGGAGGTGATGGTGCTGATGGCAGGCATGGACCTGCCAGTCACTGCGATCCGCGAGCAGGTTGCCTCTGCGATTGACATCATCGTGCAGCAAACCCGGTTTGCCTGCGGCACCCGCAAGGTCACCAACATCGTCGAGGTGACCGGTGTCGAGAGCGGCAAGATCCAGCTTGCGGAGGTGTTTTCCTTTGTGCAGACCGGGCTCAACGAGCAGCGCAAGACGCAAGGCTATTTCACGGGCCGCGGCTTCGTGCCGGAGTTCTACGAAGAGCTGACCCGCATCGGCATCCCGCTGGACATCGGCATCTTCCGCGATGGCATGGTGCCGGAAGCGCCGGACGCGGACGCCCGCATGCGGGCTCGCAGCTGATGCGGCACGCCAACCACCAACCGATCCGGAGCAGGGCATGGCCGTCGAGCTGACGCTGATCGCGCTGATGATTTTCGGTGCCGTGCTGGCGCTGGCCTGGACCACCCGCATTGCCTTCGAAGGCTGGCGGGAGCGCTTCACCGAGAGTGCGCGTCTGTCGCTGCAGGACATGTTCCTGTTCATCGATCCACGCGCGCTGTTCCGCATCAACGTAGCCATGTTCCTGCTGCTGCCGATGCTGGTGTGGCTGGTGACGGGTGCCCCGGTGCTGGCGGCGCTGGCGGGGATTGCCGGCGCGGTTTTTCCACGCGTCGCCTGGGTGGTCATGCGCAACCGGCGAGCGCGCAAGCTGGTGCTGCAACTGCCGGACGGCTTGACCATGATGGCCGGCTCGCTGCGCGCGGGCGCGAGTCTGCAGGGCGCGCTGGACATGGTGGTGCAGGAGAACCCCGCGCCGCTGTCTCAGGAGTTCTCGCTGCTGCTGCGTGAGCAGCGCCTGGGGCTGGCGCTGGAGGACTCGCTGCGCGGCATGGGCCAGCGCCTGAAAATCGAGGACATTGACTTGTTTGTCTCTGCGCTGACCATTGCCAAGGAGGTCGGCGGCAACCTTTCCGAGATCCTTGACCGCTTGTCTTCGACGTTGCGTGCCAAGGCCGTGATGGAGGGCAAGATCAGGTCGCTCACCTCGCAGGGAAAGCTGCAGGGCATCATCGTTGGCCTGCTGCCGATTTTCCTCGCAGGTGTGCTGTACGTGATGGACCCTGAGGCAATGATGCCCTTGTTCAACACCTACTACGGCTGGGCCGTCATGGCGGCCGTGTTTGTGCTGCTGCTGCTGGGCGGCTTTTTCATCAAGAAGATTGTGACCATCGACGTATGAGCAACACCGCGCTGGTTGGATTGATGGTGGGCGCAGCGCTGCTGCTGGCGGTCTTTGCCTGCTGGCGATTGGTGGTCGAACTCGGTGGTGCCGATGCGACCTACCGCGACCGACCGCCTTCGGGCTTTCGCCTGTTCTGGCCGTTGGTCAACATCCTGGCAAACACCTTCAGCTTTGCGCTGAGCAACGAGCGGCAGCAGGGTTACCTTGCAAAGCTGCGGCGTGCGGGCCAAGAATACGCTTTGACGCCGCTGCAGTTTTTCGGCGGCAAATTGGTGGCCGCCGTATGCGGCGCCGGCGTGGGCGCCGTACTCGCCGGTGAAGGCATGCTGCTGGCTGGCGTGTTGATGGGCGGCCTGCTAGGGTTCATGTATCCCAATATCTGGCTGAGCGACCACACCAAAAAGCGCAACCTGGCCATCCTGAAGGCGCTGCCGTTTTTCCTGGACATCGTCACCTTGTCGATCGAATCCGGGCTGAACCTCACCGGCGCGCTGCAGAAGGCGGTCGACAAGTGCAAGCCTGGTCCGTTGATGGTGGAGATCAACCGTGTCTTGCGCGACGTGCGTGCCGGCAAACCGCGCGTGGATGCGCTTCGCGACATGGCCGATCGGCTGGACTACGCGCCCATGTCGAGCCTGGTCAGTGCGCTGGTCCAGGGCGAGCTGATGGGCTCCAGCCTCGCGCCCATCCTGCGCGCGCAAAGCGACCAGCGCCGCACCGAGCGGTTCCAGCGCGCCGAAAAGCTGGCCATGGAAGCGCCCGTGAAGATGCTGGGGCCGCTGATCATGTTCATCTTCCCCTGCACCTTCATCGTGCTGGGCTTCCCAATCGTCATGAAGTTCCTGTCCTCGGGCATGTAAACCCGGGCTCTCCTTTTTGCCTTGAGACCACCACTGCCATGCCCGCTGCACTGCTGACCCTGAACATCGACGGGGTGCCCACCCAGCGTGTGATCCGCAACGCCAGCACCTGGTGGCAGCGTGCCATCGGCCTGCTGGCGACCAAAGAGCTGCAGCATCCGTGCGGCTTGTGGCTTCGGCCTTGCAATGGCGTGCACACGATCGGCATGCGCTATGCCATCGACGTGCTCTTCTTGCGGGAGGACGGCGTGGTGCTGAAGATCGTGCCAAAGCTCAAGCCCTGGCGCTTTGCACGCTGCGGTGCCGCAGCCTCGACCCTGGAATTGCGAGCCGGTCTGGCGCGTCGCCTTGGCCTGAAGCCCGGCATGGCGCTGGACCTGCTGGCTTGATGGCCAGCGCTTCACACGGGGTGGCGCCGTCCGCGCCCTTGCAGGCCTTGTTTGTCACCTGCATCTTCCTTTCGGCCTTCCTGCTGTTCCTGGTCCAGCCCATCATTGCCAAGCAGATCATGCCGTGGTTTGGCGGCAGCTCGGCCGTCTGGACCACGGCGCTGATGTTCTTCCAGTTGGTGCTGCTCGCGGGCTATGTCTACACCGACCTTGCCACGCGGCGGTTGCGGCCCCGCACACATGCCTGGCTACACGTGGCGCTACTCGTGCTGGCCGCAGCGACCCTGCCGATCGTGCCGGGGCAAATGCTGCGGCCAGACCCCCAGAGCGCACCGATCGGCCAAGTGCTGCTGGTGCTGCTGGTTTCCGTCGGCCTGCCTTATTTCTGCCTGGCCACGACCAGCCCACTGCTGCAGGCCTGGTACAGCCGCCTGTTTCCCGGGCAGAAGGTCTATAGGCTCTTTGCGCTGTCCAACCTGGCATCGCTTGTCGGCCTGCTGGCCTACCCTTTTGCGATCGAACCCGTGGCTGAGATCGGGCTGCAGTCCCGCGGCTGGAGCTGGGGTTTTGGCCTGTTCACCATCCTGTGTGCAGCCTGTGCCTGGACCTCGCTGAGATCGCCGTCTGCACCCGAACTCGCCGCGCCGGTCGAGGCCGAACGCACGCAGGCGCCGGCCGCGAGAGCGCCCACGCGGGCCGACCAGGCGCTTTGGTTGCTGCTGTCCGGCATGGGCTCAGCGCTGCTGCTGGCCGTCACACACCACCTGACCCAGAACATTGCGCCGGTGCCCTTGCTGTGGTTGCTGCCGCTGTCGCTGTATTTGCTGACCTTCATCCTGTGCTTCGAGGGACGGAGCTGGTACCGGCGCTCGGTCTTCACGGCCCCCTTGATCCTCCTGCTGGCCGCCATGGCCTGGGTGGTCAATGTGCCGATGCGAGACGTGTCGGTATCAGCGGCTTTGTCGCTGTATGCGGTGGGATGTTTCGTCTGCTGCATGTTCTTCCATGGCGAGCTGAGCCAGCGCCGCCCAGAACCACGCCACCTGACGCGCTTCTATCTGTTCCTCAGCCTGGGGGGCGCGCTGGGCGGCCTGGCGGTGTCCGCGCTGGCGCCATGGCTGCTGAACAACTATTACGAGCTGCCGCTGATGCTGCTGGCCACCAGCCTGGTGATGTTGTGGCTGCTGCGGCATTACCTCACCGCGCGCCCGGCAGCCTGGCCGGTGCTGCTGCTGGCGCTGGCAAGCTGTGCGCTGACGGGGCTGATGGGTTGGGTTTTCCATCAGCGGCAGGTCGAGGGCAATGTTTCCATGCAGCGCAACTTCTATGCGTCCTCCCGGGTCACCGAGTTCGGTGACGGCGCCGGTGGGGTCGCGCGGGTGCTGTTCAACGGCAGCATCGTGCACGGCACCCAGTTGCGTTCGGCGGCGAGCCAGCGCATACCGACCACCTACTACGGCAGTCACAGCGGCGTGGCCTATCCGATGGACTACACCGCGGGTCGCGCGGGCCGCAGGGTGGGGGTGATCGGCCTGGGGGTTGGCACCATGGCAGCCTGGGGACGTGCCGGCGACGCATTCCGCTTTTACGAGATCAATCCGCACAGCGTGCAGATCGCGGATCGCGATTTCAGCTACCTGAAAGATTCAGGTGCGAGTCACGAAGTGGTGCTCGGGGATGCGCGCCTGATGATGGCGTCCGAACTGGCCAAGGGCCAGCCTGGCCGCTTCGACGTGCTGGTGGTGGATGCGTTTTCGGGCGACGCCATCCCCGTGCATCTGCTGACCCGCGAGGCTTTGGCCATTTACCGCCAGCATCTCGCGCCAGACGGCATCATTGCATTCCATGTGTCCAACCTGTACCTGGAGCTGGCGCCGCTGGTCCGCCAGCTGGCAGAAGATGCCGGGATGCAGGCCGTGCGCGTGGATGGCCAGGCAGATGCACCCGAATTTCCCTCGACCTGGGTGATGGCAACGACCGACAAGGGATTCCTCGCGCTGCCGGCGCTGCGCCAGCGCCTGGTGGCAATCCCGTCCCGGCAGCCCTTGCCGGTCTGGACCGATGCGCACAACAACCTGGTCGAGGTCCTGAAATGAGGGCTACGCTGCACAGCCGCGTTGGCGCACCCCTGCATCTGGCGCGTGCGCCTGGCACCACCTTTCCACCAAAGACGCTGTGTGGCAGACCCCTGGGTCGGTTGGCGACAGGAACGACCGCGCACGCCGGGCGCCACCGCGCGGGACCCAATCCTGCAGCAGGCCCGGCTTCGGCGAGCTGTGGCTGAGATGGTCCGTCCCCTCTCCCGCCTCAATCCCCCATGCGCTGCTGAAACACCAGCCCGGCATGTTCGCGCAGCGCGTGGAACTTGATCTTCGGCCAGTTCTCCTGGATGGCGCGCAACTCTCCAGCGTATTCGAGCAGCAGCGTCGGCGCGTCGACGGCGTCGAGTGCCAGGCGGTGGCTGTTGCCGTCGACGAAGCGCTTGAGTTCCTTCTCGCCGCCGTCGGCTTCTTCGCAGGTGATCCAGCGGGCCACGTTGTAGCGCGCCGGCATGATGCGGGCCTTGACGCCGTATTCGTGTTCCAGCCGGTGCGCCACGACTTCGAACTGCAGCTGGCCCACGGCGCCCAGCAGCAGCACCGAGCCGAGCATCGGGCGGAAGACCTGGATCGCCCCTTCTTCACCGAGCTGGGTCAGGCCGGCGCGCAGCTGCTTGGTTTTCAGCGGGTCGGCCACTTCGACCGAGCGGAACAGCTCGGGTGCGAAGAAGGGCAGGCCGGTGAACTGCAGGCTTTCGCCTTCGGTCAGCGTGTCGCCCAGCTGCAGCACGCCGTGGTTCGGGATGCCGATGATGTCGCCGGCGAAGGCCTCGTCCAGCAGCTCGCGCTTCTGGCTCATGAAGGTGACCACGGTGTTGGGCCGCAGTTCCTTGCCCGAGCGCACCACCTTCAGCCGCATGCCGCGCTCGAAGCGGCCGGAGGCCACGCGCAGGAAGGCGATGCGGTCGCGGTGGGACGGGTCCATGTTGGCCTGGATCTTGAAGACTACGCCGGTGAACTTGGGCTCTTCCGGGTGCACCGTGCGCTGGATCGCCGGGCGCGGGCCGGGCGACGGGGCCAGGCCGACCAGCGCGTCCAGCACCTCCTGCACGCCGAAGTTGTTGACGGCCGAGCCGAAGAACATCGGCGTCTGCTTGCCGGCCAGGAAGTCTTCCAGCACGAACTCGGGTGCGGCTTCGCGCACCAGCTCGATCTCGCCCTGGGCCTGCTCGTACTGCATGCCGAAGCGATCGGCATAGGCCGGGTTGTCCAGCCCTTCCAGCACCTCCTCGGTGCCGGCCACGCGGTCTTCGCCAGGGCTGAAGACGCGCATCTGCTGCTTGCGCAGGTCCATCACGCCGTGGAAGAACTTGCCCATGCCGACCGGCCAGGTGAAGGGCACGACCGTCATGCCCAGCTCGCGCTCGATCTCGTCCATCAGCGCCAGCGGGTCCTGCACCTCGCGGTCCATCTTGTTGACGAAGGTCAGGATGGGCGTGTGGCGGGCCCGGCAGACCTGCAGCAGGCGGCGGGTCTGCGGCTCGACGCCGTTGGCCGCGTCGATCACCATCAGCGCCGCGTCCACGGCGGTCAGCACGCGGTAGGTGTCTTCCGAGAAGTCCTGGTGGCCGGGGGTGTCCAGCAGGTTGATGGTGCAGTCGCGGTATTCCATCTGCATGACCGACGAGGCCACCGAGATGCCGCGCTGCTTTTCGATCTCCATCCAGTCGGACGTGGCATGGCGCGAGGCCTTGCGGGCCTTCACCGAGCCGGCGATCTGGATTGCGCCGGAGAACAGCAGCAGCTTTTCCGTCAGCGTGGTCTTGCCCGCGTCAGGGTGGGAAATGATGGCGAAGGTGCGGCGTTGCCGCACCTGTTGGGCGAGTTCAGAGGTCATAGGATGCGGCCCTCGGCCGTCAGTGGGCCCCCAGGGCCCTGGTGCCGGTGAGCAAGCAGCTGGCTGCCACCGGCGCAATGGGATGCAACAGGCCCGCCTCACGGCGAACGCTGTTGCAACGACGTGTGTGGACTGGGGGATTATCGGTCGTCGACCGGCCAGCCCGCGCGTTCAAAGGGATCCGTCACATTGGAGGATTGAGCAGAAATGAAGAACCAGGGCTTCTCGCGCGCCACGCTTGGCGGCGCTTGTGCATTGATTTTCGCCGCAATTGCTGCGCCGGCCCAAGCCGGGCCCTTGATCAATGACGTTCCGGCCTTGCAGCGCGGTTTCGCCAGCCTGCTGGCGGGCCATTACAACGCCAAGGCTTGCGGCGAGATTCCTGATCGGCAGGGCAAGGGCAATCGTCCCGGCAGCGTGACGGTCTCGCCCGCCGGCGTGATCTCGATCGGTTCGCTCAGCCTTTCCATGTTCGATCCGGCGGCGCAGTTCGCGCTGAGCCGCCACTTTGCATCAGCTGGCTTTGGCTACGAGCTCTCTGTTGGCGGTCGCCGGGTGGGCATGACCAACGACAAGCCAGGTGGCGAGACCTTTGTGGACATTGGCCGGACCGAGGACGGCGGGAACGTGTCGGAGGGCCAGATGTGCGCCGACGCCGACATGCGCGGCTCCCGCCTGCTGAGCGCGACCGAGCCGCTGATCGACTTCCTGGCGGCGGTGTACGACACCGGCGGCCAGACCATCACGGGTGACTGCAAGAACCTCGGGCGCAAGCGCGGCGGCAAACGGGAGGGAGGTGAGTCCCGGCAGGCCAGCTACTCGGTGAGTGCCAGCACCGTGACCCTCAACGGCAAGGCGCTGGCGCTCAAGGGAGGCGCGAAGTTGGCGGAAGCCGGCATCGGCAGCCGCTTTGCCGATGGCACGCTCAATGGCGACATCGAGTGGGCCGACGGCGCCAACCTGCACATCGAACGCGCATTTGGCGAAGGCGGGGGCGGCGTGGCCAGCTTCGCGTTTGCCGAGGGTGAGGCGCGCTGGTTCTGCAAACCTGCGCGTTGATCGGAAAAAAGCCCGCGATTGGCACGCGGGCGGCTGGTTCACTCTTCCAGCAGCGAACGCAGCATCCAGGCGGATTGCTCATGCACCGTCAGGCGCTGGGTCAGCAGGTCGGCGGTTGGTTCGTCGCCGGCCTTGTCGGCCAGCGGGAAGATGCTGCGGGCGGTGCGGGCCACGGCTTCGTGGCCCTGGACCAGGATGCGCACCATTTCCAGCGCCTTGGGCGGCGTGGTCGGCACGTCCGGGATGGAGCTGAGCTCGCTGAACTGGGCGTAGCTGCCGGGGGCGGCGTGGCCCAGCGAGCGCATGCGCTCGGCGACCGGGTCGACCGCATTCCACAGCTCTGTGTACTGCGTCATGAACATGGTGTGCAGCGTGTTGAACATCGGCCCGGTCACGTTCCAGTGGAAGTTGTGCGTGGTCAGGTAGAGCGTGTAGGTGTCGGCCAGCAGCTTGCCAAGGCCGCCGGCAATGGCGGCGCGGTCCTTGTCGCTGATGCCGATGTTGATCGGCGGCGCGCTGGTGTTGGTGGCGAGCACGTCAGTGCTGGTCTTGGTCTTTGTCTTGGCCATGGGAACTCCTTGATCGGACAATGGTTGGGGGTGATCGGCGGCTGATGTTCAGTCGTCGGAAGCTTCGTTGGCGTCGGCACCTGCCGCGGCGTCATCGCCGATGCCGTGCTCGCGCAGCAGTGCCTGGGCATGGCGGTCCATGTGGCCGAACTGGCGGCTCCAGGTCGTGTCGCTGCGCAGCACCCGGGCCGGCACGCCAACGGCAACCGAGGTGGCCGGCACGTCGCGTGTCACCAGTGCGCCCGTGCCGACGATCGCGCCGCGGCCGATGCTGACGTCCGGCATCAGCGTTGCGCCTCTGCCGATCCACACATGCTCGGCGAGCACGGTGCGGCGGCGCTCGTTGTTCAGGACCTCGCCGGTCTTCAGGTCGATCAGCGGATGCTGGTCCGCGGCCTGGACCAGGATGTCGTCGGAGAACATGCAGTCTTCGCCGACCAGCACGTCGGCATGGTCGCAGATGATGCGGGCACCGTTGGAGGTGGTTTCGCGGCCGATGGTGATGCTGGAGCTGCGCCACATGCGCAGGTCGTAGTGGCCAGTCGTGGCCTCGGCGAAATCGACGGTGTGGCGGTCGCCGCCCAGCGAGATCGAGATGTGGCCCGACTGGGCCGCCAGCCGGATCTTGATGCCGTGCAGCGCACGCTTGCCGCCCTTGTGCACGAGGGTCAGGTGGAATTTGCCGCGCTCGCCGGCCGCGGCGGTCTCCGGCGCAAGTTGCAGCACGCAGCTGTCGGCAAACTCGCCCTTGCGCTTGACCCAGGGCGGGGTCGCCGCCAGCTTGTACTCCACCAAGATGAACCGTCCTTTGTTGCCGGCAAGTTGCCGCCAGACGGCCGAGGCTACCCGAGCGCTTGCTGGTTTGGCAACCCGCGTCGTCAACGCTTGCGAAGGCTCAGGCGCCGAAAGCAATGCCCCGCTCGCGCAGTGCCCCTCGCACACGCAGCCCGTACTCCGGGTCGGCCAGGTCGAAATGGGTCAGCTGGCGATCGATGATGAAGGCCGGCACGCCGCTCATCGCCGCGGCAATGTTCTCGGCCAGGCGGCGCCGCTGTCCTTCGTCGAACAGCCGGTAGAGCGCGCCGGGCTGGGCGTAGTCGTCGTTGCCTTCGCGGTGGTTGTAGTGGTCGGCATCGCCGTTGAGCGGCAGCGGCGGCTCGCGGTAGGCGGGCGTCTGCTGGGCGCCGCCGAAGGAGTTGGGCTCGTAATACGCGTCTTCGCTGCCGGAGCCGTGTTCTCCGTCGTGGGCAAAGAAGTTCATCGAGCCGTCCTGGTGGTAGTGGTGCACCGGGCACTTGGGCGCATTGACCGGCAGGGCTTCGTAGTGGGTGCCCAGGCGGTAGCGGTGAGCGTCGGCGTAGCTGAAGATGCGGGCCTGCAGCACCTTGTCCGGGCTGTGGCCGATGCCGGGCACCACGTTGCTGGGCGAAAACGCGGCCTGCTCGATCTGCGTGAAGTAGTGCTGCGGGTTGCGGTTCAGCGTCAGCGTGCCGACCTCGATCAGCGGGAACTCGGCATGTGGCCAGACCTTGGTCAGGTCGAAGGGGTTGTAGCTCGTCTGCCCGGCCTGCTGCTCGCCCATGACCTGGATGAACAGCGTCCACTGCGGGAACTCGCCCTTGCTGATCGCGCCGTACAGGTCTTCCTGGTAGCTCTCGCGGCTCTGGCCGATGACCTGCGCCGCTTCGGCATTCGTCAGCGTGCGGTGGCCCTGGTGGTTCTTGAAGTGGAACTTGACCCAGTGGCGCTCGCCGGTGGCACTGATGAAGCTGTAGGTGTGCGAGCCGAAGCCGTCCATGAAGCGAGGGCTCACCGGAATGCCACGGTCGCTCATCAGGATGGTGACCTGGTGCAGGCTCTCGGGCGACAGGCTCCAGAAGTCCCAGGCGGCGGTGTTGCTGCGCAGGTGGGTGCGGGGGTGGCGCTTCTGGGTGTGGATGAAGTCGGGGAACTTCAGCGGGTCGCGGATGAAGAAGACCGGCGTGTTGTTGCCCACCAGGTCCCAGTTGCCTTCTTCGGTGTAGAACTTGACCGAGAAGCCGCGCACGTCGCGCTCGGCGTCGGCCGCGCCGAGCTCGCCGGCCACGGTGGAGAAGCGCGTCAGCACGTCGGTCTTCTTGCCGACCGCGCCGAACAGCTTGGCGCGCGTGTAGCGGCTGATGTCGTGCGTGACGACAAAGCTGCCGAACGCGCCCCAGCCCTTGGCATGCACCACGCGCTCGGGAATGCGCTCGCGGTTCTGGTGGGCCAGCTTCTCTAGCAGGTGCAGGTCCTGCATCAGCAGCGGGCCGCGCGGGCCGGCGGACAGGCTGTTCTGGTTGTCGGCCACCGGCGTGCCAGCGCTGGTCGTCAGCGTGGTGCCATGCATCACCGGGCAGCCGGCGGCGAGGGAGGATTTCGGATCGGACGATTGGCTCATGGCGGCTTCCGGAAGGTGGGTCAGGAAGCGTTGATCTTAGGAATGAGCTATGAATTCGTCCAACCCAATAGAGCCATGTCGGAGATGGCCTGAAGCGGGGGCAGGGGGTGGGCCTTTTGGCAGTGGCCGGTAGCCAAGTGTTTGCGCTGTACTAATTCAAGTAGTACAGTTGGGCCTTGTCTTTGGAGACCGCATGAGCCGCCCCCAGCCCTTGATGATCCAGATCGCCACCGGCGACGCCCGCCCCATCGTCAAGCAAATCGTCGATGCGGTGCGCTTGAAGATCGCCACTGGCGAGCTGCTCGCCGGCGCGCAGCTGCCCAGCGTGCGTGGCCTGGCCCAGCAGCTCACCGTCAACCCCAACACCGTCGCCAAGGCCTATGCCGAGCTCACGGCCGAAGGCTGGCTGGACGCGCGCCAGGGCCTGGGCCTGTACGTGGCCACGCCGCGCCAGCGTCTGAGCGACGGCGAACGCGAGCGCCGGCTGGACGACGCCATCCAGCGCTTCGTGCATGAAGTGGCCGCGCTGGACTACCCGCCGCAGCATGCGCTGGCCCGGCTGGACGACGCGCTGCGCGTGCTCGCGCCGAAGAAACTGGCCTGAGGTCTCCTGCCATGAACGACAGCCTGTTCACGCCCGAAACGCCGGTGATCCACACCGCCGGCCTGTGCAAGCGCTACGGCCGCAAGCTCGCGCTCGATCACCTGGACCTGCAGATTCCACGCGGCGGCGTGCATGCCATCGTCGGCGCGAACGGCGCCGGCAAGTCCACGCTGTTCCGCGTGCTGCTCGGCTTTCTGCCGCCCAGTGCCGGCAGCGCCACCATCCTCGGCAGAGACAGTGCCCGGCTGCGCCCGCAGGACCGCGCCCGCATCGGCTTTGTCAATGAGGAGCACACGCTGCCCGGCTGGATGACGGTGGCGGCCGTCACCGCGATGCAGCGCCACCAGTACCCCGGCTGGCGCCAGCCGGTGTTCGACGAGGTGATCGGCCACTACCATGTGCAGCCGGCTCAGAAGGTGAGCCAGCTCTCGCGCGGCGAGCGTGCCGGCTTCAACCTCGCGCTCGCCCTGGCGCAGACGCCCGAGTTGCTGGTGCTGGATGAACCCACACTGGGCCTGGACGTGGTGGCCAAACGCGCCTTCCTCGAATCGCTGCTGTATTCGAACGCGGCCACCGACGGCCGCGCCGCCTGCACCGTCATCTACTGCTCGCACCAGATGGAAGAGATCGAGCGTGTGGCCGACAACCTCATCATCCTGGAGCGCGGCCGGCTCAAGCACATGTCCGCGCCGGACGACTTCCGCGCCCGTGTCACCCACTGGGTGGCCGACATCCCGTTCAAGGCGCCCGACCCGGCCCAGGTGCCCGGCCTGCTGGAGCAGCAGCAGCTCGACGGCCTGCACCACTACCTGGTGCTGGACCAGGACGACAGCTTCGGCCGCTTCCTGCGCGCCAGCGGCGCGCGCAGCGTGCAAAGCATGCCGGTGAGCCTGGACCGTGCCGTCAACAGCTTCCTCGCGCAGCACCATGCTGCGCCCATCGCAGCCTGAGCGCCGCCCCCTTCAGCGCATTTCGAGGACACAGATCATGTGGGACCTGTTCAAGGCCGAGCTGCTGCGTTTTCGCGGCTGGGCGATCGGCATTGCCGGCCTGCACCTGCTGGTGCTGGGCTTCCTGACCCGCGTGGTCGACCTGGGGCAGCAACCCTGGCTGGTGCACCTGGCCTTCGGCATCGCCTACGGCGCGGTCGGGGGTCTGCTGGGCCTGTACCAGATGGGCGTTTACCGCCGCCCCGGCACCTGGCTGAACCTGCTGCACCGGCCGCTGGCGCCCGCGCGCACGGCGGCCGCGCTGCTGGCCGCCGGTGCCGTGCTGCTGGCCTTCACGGCGGCGCTGCCCGTGCTGGTCGTCGCCGGCTGGCAGGCGGGCATGACGGCGCGCGTGGTCGATGCGCGCCACCTGCTGCTGGCGCTGGCTGGCCTGCAGATCGCCGGCTGCGGTTACCTCGCCGGTGCTTACGCGATGCTGGCGAACCGTCGTCATGCCGCGGCCGGCCTGGTCTTCCTCGCCTGGCTGCCAGCGATGAATGCCATCGGCCTGGCCGCACTGGCCTTGCAGATGGTGGCGCTGCTGTGGCTGCTGGCGCTGGTGATGCTGGCCTTCCAGCCGGACCTGGGTGCGCCGCCGCGCCGCTGGGGCGCCGTGCTGCTGACCGCACTGCCGCTGCAGATGGGCGTGTACCTGGTGCTGCTGCTGCTGTGGTTTGGCGTGGAGATGCTGTGGATCATGCAGGGCTCGCACCCGAACAACCGGGCCGTGCCCGCGCCTGGTGGCCACAACGAGCTGGAGCGCCTGGACGACCGCGCGCGCCTGCTCGCCGGCCTGGCCGCCAGTGCCTCGCCCGATGCGCAGCGCCTGCGTGAGCAGGTGGCCCTGTCCGAGCCCATGGGCATCGCGCAGCAGCTGCGCCTGCTGCCGCACACCGGCGAGCTGACGAACGTGAAACCGATGGCCTTCGACGACACGCAGCGCCGCGTGCGCTGGACCTTCAGCCACGACAGCATGCGCCTGCAAGGCCTCAGCCTGGTCGATGGCCGCGCGGCGGGCACGTTGGGCGTGGGCGCGGCAAACGCCGCCTTCCCGGTGCCGGTGCTGCCCATCGGCCGCCAGCCTTTCCTGGCGCAGGGCGACGAGCTGCTGGCGGGCGGCAACACGCTCTACCAGTACGACAGCCTGGCCGGCCGCGTGATGCCGCGCCTGCAGCTGCCGGCCGGCGAGCTGCTGCTGGGCGTCTCGATGCTCGGCGCCCACCTGGGCGCGCTGAGCGACAAGGCGGCCTACATCATCGACGGCCGGCTGCTGCGAAACCCCGGCCAGGGCCTGCTGCAGCCGCGCCAGCGTGTGCCACTGCCCGGCCCCGGCCGCTTCGGCGACCTGAGCGACCTGACGCTGATTGAGCTGGTCGATGGCCACCTGTTCTCCTGCAGCTTCACCCGCTTTGCGCATGACCCGCGAGGCGTGCCGCCGTACCAGGTGTTGCTGCGCACCGACGATGCCGGCCAGGTGCAGGAAGTGGCGCGCCGCGCAGTGGGCTTCGACTACCCGGCCTTGTTCCGCTACCGCGCCTGGTGGAGCTCGCCGGTGATGTCGGAGGTGCTTGACCGGGCCCGCGCGCTGCTGGCGCCGCCCGATGCCTTGCGCGCCACCCACCCCGCGCCGGTGCCGCGTGACGTCAAGCTGCTGGCCGCCGCCATGAGCCTGCTGGCAGCGCTGGCCGCTGCGTGGCGCGTGCGGCAGCTGCCGCTGCGCTGGCCGGCCCGTGCCTCGTGGGTGGCCGCCTGCGTGCTGATCGGCTGGCCGGCGCTGGTCAGCCTGTGGCTGCTGGTGCCGGCGGAAGAGGGCGTTGATGCCGCGCCCGAGGCCACGCCACGGCCTGCGCCGCCGCGCGCCCTCGTGGCCTGATTTCCGCCAGCCCCAGGCCTCTTTCCGATTCGCTTGCATCGGCTGCCATCGGCGGGCCGAGGGAGATGCGCATGTCTTCGATCTGCCTCTGGCGCGTGGCGCTGGCCCGTGTTCCGGCCCTGGCCGCGACCAGCCTCGTGCTGGTCGCGCTGGCGCACGCCGGCACCGATGCGCCCTTGCGCACCGCCATTGCCGCCGAGCGGGCACGCCCCGCTGCGCCGCTGCATGCGCGGGCCGACTTCCTGCTGCAGCCAGCCGTCAGCGAAGCCGCGCTGTCGCCGGACGGCCGCACCATCGCCTACCTGCGGGAACCGGTGCCCGGTCAGCGCGAGCTGTGGTCCCAACCGGTCGATGGCGGCGCGCCCCGGCGCTGGCTGCAGCGCACCGAGGCGACTGAACTCGGCTGGTCGCAGGACGGCCGCTGGCTGCTGCTGGCCTCGCCGACACAGCTCTTTGCGCAGGCCATGGCGGGCCAGCCCGGCTCGGGCCTGGTGAGCCCGCTGGGCGGGCGCCTGCAGCAGCGCTGGGCGGCTGTGGACCCGACGCGGCCGGCGGCCGTGCTGCTGGTGGCGCAGGCCAGCACCGAGCCTGTCAGCTGGCAGTTGGTGCGCGCGGACATGCATGGCCAGCGCGAGGTGCTGAGGCAGGACGCGCAGCGCCTGGTTGGCTTTGCGCTGGCGCCGGACGGCCGGCTCGCCTGGCTGCAGCGCATCGAGGGCGACGCCTCGGTGATCCACCGCGTGGACCGCAGCGGCGCGCTGATCGAAACGCTGCGCTGCGCCGAACTGCATCGCTGCGGCCTGCTGCCGCGCACCACCGACGCGGGCGACCTGCTGCTGCGCAGCGACCTGCAAGGTTCGCTGCGCGGGCTGCAGCGGCTGGACGCGGCAGGACGCCTGCACCCGATCTACAACGACCCTCGCGGCGAGGCCGACATCGATGAGCTGACGCTGGACCCGCTGACTGCCCAGCCGGTGTTCGCCGACCACCGCAGCACGGCGCCGCTGCTGAGCGGGCTGGGCGCCGAGATGCAGCGCCACGCCGCCGCGCTGCGACGCGCCCTGCCGGGCCGCGTGCTGCGTGTGCAGGTGGGCCGTGGCCCTGGCGCGCGCTGGCTGGTCAGCGAACGTGGCGACAGCTTGCAGGTGCCGCGCTGGCAGTGCTACGACCCCACCAGCGGCCGGCTCGAGCAGGTGCTGGATTTTCCGCCCATCAGCCAGCGCAGCGGCATGCCGGCCACCGCGGTGCCCGAAGCCGCGCTCGCGCACCGCCTGCCGATCCGCTACCGCGCCAGTGACGGCCTGACGATGCGCGGCTTCCTCAGCCTGCCGTCCGGTGCCGATGCGGCGAAGCTGCCCTTGCTCGCGCTGGTGCACGGCGGCCCCTGGAGCCATGCCAGTGCGGACTACAGCGCCACCGCCCAATTCCTCGCTAACCGCGGCTATGCCGTCTTCGAGCCCAACTACCGCGGCTCCACCGGCCTGGGGCGCGACCATGTGCTGGCGGCGCGCGGCGACTACGGCGGCACCGGCCGCGTGCTGCAGGACATTGGCGACGGCGTGCGCTGGCTGCTGGCGCAGGGCGTGGGCGACGTGCAGCGCGTCGGCATCGTCGGCGCGTCGTTTGGCGGCTACGCCGCGCTGGCCGGCGTCACTTTCTCGCCGGATCTCTTCAAGGTCGGCGTGGCCTCGGTGCCGCCGCCGGATTTCAGCTGGGCATTGCGTTCGATCGCCCGCAGCGCCGAGGCCGATGTGGTCTCCGGCTACATGCCGTTCGAGCACTGGCTTTCGCTGCTGCAGCTGGACCCGCGCGACGCTGCGGCGATGGCCCGGCTCGGCGCGCAGTCACCGCTGGCGCAGGCAGCGAGCTTGCGCCGCCCCGTGCTGCTGATCGCCGGTGGCGAAGACCGGCGCGTGGACCTGAGCGGTGTCATCGACTATGCGGCGCGCCTGAAGGCGCTGGACAAGCCGGTCACGCTGCTGGTCGACCCGCAGGCCGGCCACCGCAATGACGACCCGCTGGGCCGCGAGGCCGCGCTGTACCTGATGGAGCGCCAGCTGCAGCAAAGCCTGGGTGGCCCGCAGCCCGCACCGCCGGATGCGGTGCTGCAGGCCTACCTGGCGCGCAACACCCGGCTGGGCGAGGAGATGCCCAGGCTCAGGCCGTGAGCCGTGTCACGCCCGGCAGTTCACAGGCGTAGACGGCATTGCGCAGCGCGGCAATGGCCTCGTAGCGCGTGAAGCTGCGGCGCCAGGCCAGCACCACCCGGCGCGTCGGCACCGGTTCGGTGAAGGGCACGTACGCCAGGTGCGCGGTGGGCTCCTTGGGCACGGACAGGCCGGGCACCACCGTCACACCCATGCCCGAGGCGACCATGTGCTTGATGGTTTCCAGCGATGAGCCTTCGAAGCTTTTCTTGATGCCCTCGGTGTCGCTGGAGAAGCGGGCGTATTCCGGGCAGACCTCGAGCACATGGTCCCGGAAGCAGTGGCCGGTGCCCAGCAGCAGCATGGTCTCGCGCTTGAGCTCCTCGGGGCTGATGTGCTCGCGCTGGGCCAGTGCATGGTTGGCTGGCACCGCGACGACAAAAGGCTCGTCGTACAGCGGGGCCACGGCCAGGCCGGTGTCGGGGAAGGGCTCGGCCATCACCGCGCAATCGAGCTCGCCGGTGCGCAGCATGTCCAGCAGCTTGACGGTGAAGTTCTCCTGCAGCATCAGCGGCATCTGCGGCGTCTGCTCGATCGCGTTGCGCACCAGCTCGGGCAGCAGGTAGGGCCCGATGGTGTAGATGATGCCCAGGCGCAGCGGGCCGGCCAGCGGGTCCTTGCCGCGCTTGGCGATCTCGCGGATGCCTTGCGCCTGCTCGATCACGCTCTGCGCCTGGCGCACGATGGATTCGCCCAGCGGCGTCAGGCTGACCTCGCTGCTGCCGCGCTCGAAGATCTTCACGTCCAGCTCTTCTTCGAGCTTCTTGATCGCCACCGACAGCGTGGGTTGCGAGACATGGCAGGCCTCTGCGGCGCGGCCGAAATGGCGCTCGCGGGCAACGGCGACGATGTAGCGCAGCTCGGTCAGGGTCATGCCCGGATTGTGACGAGGAATGCGCTGTTGCCGCGCGCACGCAAAAAAGCCGCCGGGCCAGGCTGGCCTCGGCGGCACAAGGCTGGCGCGCGGGCAGGCCTCCGAAGAGGTCTGCCCCGACCACGCGCCAACGGACTCAAGCGGTGCGAAGCGCCTCGTCGTTCAGGGACGGTTCACGGCCGTCCAGGCGGCGGCAACGGCCAGCGACTCGGGCGAGCCGGCGCCGTACAGGTCCTCGGCGGCCTTGATGGTGTCGGCGCGGGCCATGGCGTGGGTTTCGGTCGAGACCATGTAGACGGTCAGCGCGCGGTACCAGATCTTGGCGGCCTTGTCGCGGCCGATGCCGGTCAGGCTGCCGTTGCCGGTGGCCTTCACCGTGTCACCGGTGGTGCAGGTCTTGGAAGCCGGGAAGGTGGCCGATGCCGTGCCTTCGGCCAGCAGGAAGAAGAAGTGGTTGCTGACGCCGGACGAGTAATGCGGGTTCAGGTTACCCACGCCCTGGTACCAGCAGTCGGCGGAGATGTTGTCCTTGCTCGGCTGGTAGAGGTAGCGCAGCACCGTGCCGGGCTTCTTCATGATCATCTCGCCCAGCGTGTAGTCGCCCGGGTCGCCGGCATTGTTCGCGTAGAACTCGACCATGGTGCCCAGGATGTCCGAGCTGCTCTCGTTCAGGCCGCCGGATTCGTCGCCGTAGATCAGGTCCGCGGTGCGCGAGGTCACGCCGTGCGTCATCTCATGGCCGGCCACGTCCAGGGCCACCAGCGGCTTGAACTGGATGAAGCCGTCGCCGTACATCATGCAGAAGCACTCGTCGTCCCAGTAGGCGTTGTCCACGCGCGTGCCGAAGTGCACGCGCGAGTGCGCGCCGTTGCCATCGTCGGCAATGCCGTTGCGGCCCATGACCTTCTTGTAGAAGTCCCAGGTCATGTTCTGGCCGTAGGCGGCATCGGCGGCCACGGTCTGGCGGTCGGTCTTGGTGCTGTCGCCCCAGACGTTGTCGGTGGCCGTGAACACCGTCTCGGTGTCCTGCGTGCCATTCATGTCCACCATGTAGTGGTTGCCGCGGGTGTTGTCCTGCAGCGTGTACTTGGTGCCCTTCTTGTTGACCGTGTCGTGCAGCGGCACGGTGCCGTAGTACAAGGCCTTGCCGGTGCCCTTGTCGTCGGCGCTGTGGATCTCGTTCCAGCGTTCCAGCAGGCTGGCCTGGTGCGCATCGATGATCACCCGCATGCGGGCCGGGCCGCCGACTTCGTCGTGACCCAGCACCGTCACGTCCCAGGCCAGCTTGGGCTGGCCATTGCGGGCATAGACCACCAGCTGGCGCGAGCGGACAGCGCTGTCTGCCACGCCCGAGGTTTTCAGCGCCAGGGCTTCGGCCGCGGTGCCGGACAGGGTGGGCTCGACCGCCAGGTCCAGCCGGCGCTGCGGCGCCTGCGACAGGCCGCTGAACTCGCCGCTGGGGCCGCTGTGCACGACCAGGTCGCCGCCAATGACCGAGAGGTGGCGGAAGGCGCGCTTGAAGCGCACGTGCTCGCTGCCGTCGGCGTCGACGATCAGGTCGGTGGCCTGGTAGTCGTCGTTGCCGGTGGCGCGCACGGCAGCAAAGGCGCTGCCGTTCAGGTGGGCCAGCGCGCGCTGCACGGCGGGGTGGTCAGGCTGCGGCATTGCGGCCTGGGCCATCTGGGCGGACAGCAGCGCGGCGACGCCAGCGACGGTGGCGCGCAGGATGGCGCTGGAAGGGGCGGTGGGTTTCATCGAACAAGCTTTCCAGAGGAGGCCGGCGCTGCAGTGTGGGCAACTTCCCCGGCCGGGGACCATGGGCACAAAGGCATTGCCGGACACCGCGGACCTCGAAAAGCCCGGCGTGCAGCGGCACACAGCGGCACAGAGCAAACCAGACAGATCAATGTGCCGTGGTTGTGAATGTAGTGTTAATAGTATTTTGAGAATATCTTCAAACGTGGGGTGTGACAAAGAAAAAGCCGCCGTGGCGAAGGGCCAGCGGCGGCTGTCAGGTCTTGTTCAGATTCACGGCGTGTGCGGCGACCTTGGGCCGCCGCACACGCCGGCAAATCAATTCATCACGAGCGGTTGACGGCGGCCCAGGCGGCCTTCACTGCGGTCACTTCGGCCGAGCTCGCGCCGTACAGGTCGGTCGCGGCGCTGATGGACGCAACACGGGCCGCAGCGTAGTCGGTGCTGGAGGTCATGTAGACGGTCAGCGCGCGATACCAGATCTTGGCGGCCTTGTCGCGGCCGATGCCGGTCAGGCTGCCCGTGCCGCTGGCAACTCGCGTGTCGGTCGACTTGCAGGTCGGCGACGGCGAGCCGGCGCTGGTGCCTTCGGCCAGCAGGTAGAAGAAGTGGTTGGCCACGCCGGACGAGTAGTGCACGTCCAGGGTGCCGACGCCGCTGTACCAGCAGTCGGCCGAGGCGCCATCCTTGCTCGGCTTGTCCATGTAGCGGATCACGCCGCCCTTGACGAAGATTTCTTCGCCGATGGTGTAGTCCGGCGTGTCGTTCGGGTTGTTGGCGAAGAACTCCACCATCGTGCCGAAGATGTCCGAGGTGCCTTCGTTCAGGCCGCCGGATTCGCCGGAGTAGATCAGGCCGGCGGTGCGCGAGGTCACGCCGTGCGTCATCTCGTGGCCGGCTACGTCCAGCGCGGTTAGCGGGTAGTAGCTCTTGCCACCATCGCCGTCGCCATAGGTCATGCAGAAGCAGTCATCGCTCCAGAAGGCGTTGACGTAGTTCTTGCTGTAGTGAACCCGCGAACGCGCGCCGGCGCCGTCGTCGGCAATGCCATTGCGGCCGAAGGTGGCCTTGTAATAGTCCCAGGTCATGTTCTGACCGTAGGCGGCATCGGCCGCGGCGGTGGCGGCATTGGCCAAGGTGCCGTCGCCAAAGGTGGCGGTGCTGCTCTTGACGGCCGTTTCCTTGCGCTTGCCGTTGCCCATCGAGACGGTGCTGTGGCCACCGCGGGTCGCGTCGGTCAGCGTGTAGACGCCGCGGGCGTTCTTGTCGGCGTGCAGCGGCACGCTGCCGCTGAACAAGGTCTTGCCGGTGACGGTGGCGTCAGCGGTTTCGATCTCGTCCCACTGGTCCAGCAGCTGCTTGCCATGGGCGCTGACGATCAGGTGAGTGCGGCTGGGGGTTGCGTCGGCGCGGTTGCCGGTGACCAGCACTTCCCAGGCCAGTTGCGGCTTGCCGTTGCGGGCGAAAACCACCAACTGCTTGCTGGCGACGGCGCCATTCTTGTGCTCGAAGCGGCCCTTGGCGAACTCGCTGGCGGCATTGCCGGCCAGCGTTGGCGTGGTGTCCAGGTGCAGCGCGCCGGCCAGCGGCTGGCTCATGCCGCGCAGCGCGCCTTGGGCATCGCTGTGCACCACCAGGTCGCCACCGATCACGCGCAGGCCGCGGAACTTGCGGTCGAAGCGCACGTGCTCGGCGCCATCGGCGTCGACGATCAGGTCACGCGCGACAAATTCGTCCTGGCTGGCGGCCAGGCTCGTGGCACCGCCGAGGTGGGCCAGCGCACGCTGCACGGCGGCATGGTCGGCAGCCGGTTGGGCAGCCAGGGCAGCTTGACCCAGGCAAACGGCGAGTGCGGCCGCAGCCACCAGGCGAAGAGAGTGAGACTTCATGAAACAAACTGCTTTCTGTTCCGACGCGGAATTCGGGCCGCAAAAAAGGCCCAGACAGGGCCGCATGCACTCAGTGTCAGCAGATGCACCGCTTTGGTGTATCCCACGAACGCGGGGTTGGCCTGGTGCAGGGGCGGAACGAATGCACAAAAAGAAGCCGCCCGGTTGGGGCGCTGCAAACTGCAGCGCCCCAACCGGGCGGCGATGAAGCGCAGGCCACCAGGCCCGCGCTTGCAATCCCAGGGGGATCAGTTGCGGTTGACGGCGGTCCAGGCGGCTTTGACGGCGGCGATTTCGGTCGCGCCGTACAGGTCGGTTGCGGCGCTGATGGTGGCAGCGCGGGCACCGGCGAAGTTGGTGGTCGAGGTCATGTACACGGTCAGCGCGCGGTACCAGATCTTGGCGGCCTTGTCGCGGCCGATGCCGGTCAGCGTGCCGGTGCCGGTCGCCGTCTTCTTGTTGCCCGAAACGCAGGTCTTGGACGGCACGCCGGCGGTGGTGCCTTCAGCCAGCAGGAAGAAGAAGTGGTTGGCCACGCCGGACGAGTAGTGCACGTCGATCAGGCCGACTGCCGGGTAGAAGCAGTCGGAGGACGCGCCATCCTTGTTCGGCTGGTACATGTAGCGCAGGGCCTGGCCGCTGCCGGCCGGGTAGAGCTCTTCGCCGATCAGGTAGTCGCCCACGTCATTGGCATTGTTGGCGTAGTACTCGACCATCGTGCCCATGATGTCCGAGGTGGCCTCGTTCAGGCCACCCGACTGGCGCGAATAAACCAAGCCAGCGGTGCGCGAGGTCACGCCGTGGGTCATTTCGTGGCCGGCCACGTCCAGCGAGACCAGCGGCGTGAAGGTGTTGCCGTCGCCGTAGGTCATGCAGAAGCAGCTGTCGTCCCAGAAGGCGTTGTCGTAGTTGCTGCTGTAGTGCACGCGCGAACGGGCGCCGGCGCCGTCGTCGGCAATGCCGTTGCGGCCGTGCACGTTCTTGTAGTAATCCCAGGTCATGTTCTGACCGTAGGCGGCGTCGGCGGCCACGGTTTGGCCGTCGGACTCGGCGTTGTTGCCCCAGACGTTGTCGGTCGCGGTGTAGATCGTCTCGGTCGACGTGCCGTTGTTCATGCTGACCACGTAGTGGCTGCCACGGGTCAGGTCACGCAGCGTGTAGGTGCTGCCGCTCAGGTCGTCATGCAGCGTCACGTTGCCCGAGTACAGGGTCTTGCCGCTGCCGGTGTTGTCGGCGGTGTGGATGTCGTCCCAGCGGTCCAGCAGCTTCTTGCTGGTGGCGCTGATGATCAGGTGGGCTTCGCTCGGGGTGCCGTCGGCACGCACGCCGCTGACCTTCACGTCCCAGGCCAGCGTCGGCTTCGTGTCACGCGCGAAGACCACCAGTTCCTTGTTCTTCACCGTGCCGCCAGCGCCGAATTCGGCTTGCGCAGCCTTGGCCGCCAGCTTGGCATCGACCTTGGGCGACAGGTCGATCTGGACCATTTGCGCCAGCGTCTGGCTGACGCCGCGGAAGCTGCCGTCACCGGCGCTGTGCACGACCAGGTCGCCACCGATCACGCGCAGGCCGTTGTGGCTGCGGTCGAAGCGCACATGCTCGGCGCCGTCGGCGTCGACGATCAGGTCACGGGCGACGAAGGCGTCCGAGCCCGACGAGTGTGCGGCGGCGAAGCCGGTGCCACTCAGGTGCGAGAGTGCGCGTTGCACGGCCGGGTTGTCGGCGGTGGGCTTGGCGGCGATGGCGGATTGACCCAGGCACACGGCCATGGCGGCAGCGGCGACCAAGCGAAGAGAGGCGAGCTTCATGACGTGAGTTACTTTCTTGCTGACTAGCCGGCTGGTGGCCGGTGCGGCGGTGCCGCGTATTGGGACGGGCCTGTAGGCCCAAGGGAAAAACAGTGTGTGAGGAGGCACCTGAACAGACCATCCCTCAGGTAAGGGGCAGGGTCTGCCCGGGGGCGGCAGCTCCACAGCAAGAAAAGGGCCGGGCCCTTTCGAGCCCGGCCCTTTTCAAGGGACAAGGCGCCCGTCAGGGCGCGTCGGTTCAGCTGCGGTTGACGGCGGTCCAGGCGGCCTTGACGGCGGCCACTTCGGCCGAGCTCGCGCCATACAGGTCGGTCGCGGCGCTGACGGTGGCCACGCGCGCATCGGCGTAGTCGGTGCTGGAGGTCATGTAGACGGTCAGCGCGCGGTACCAGATCTTCGAGGCCTTGTCGCGGCCGATGCCGGTCAAGGTGGCGCTGCCGGAAGCGACCTTCTTGTCGCCCTTGACGCAGGTCTTGGACGGCGAGCCGGCAGTCGTGCCTTCGGCCAGCAGGAAGTAGAAGTGGTTGGCCACGCCGGACGAGTAATGCACGTCGATCAGGCCGACCGTCGCGTAGAAGCAGTCAGCCGAGGCGCCGTCCTTGCTCGGCTGGTACATGTAGCGCAAGGCCTTGCCGCTGCCTGCCGGGTAGAGCTCTTCGCCGATCAGGTAGTCGCCGACGTCATTGGCGTTGTTGGCGTAGTACTCGACCATCGTGCCCATGATGTCCGACGTGCCTTCGTTCAGGCCGCCCGACTGGCGCGAATAGACCAGGCCGGCGGTGCGCGAAGTCACGCCGTGGGTCATTTCGTGGCCGGCCACGTCCAGCGAGACCAGCGGCGTGAAGGTGTTGCCGTCACCGTAGGTCATGCAGAAGCAGCTGTCGTCCCAGAAGGCGTTGTCGTAGTTGCTGCTGTAGTGCACGCGCGAACGGGCGCCGGCGCCGTCGTCGGCGATGCCGTTGCGGCCGAAAGTCGTCTTGTAGAAGTCCCAGGTCATGTTCTGACCGTAGGCCGCGTCGGCGGCGGCGGTCTCGGTGCTGGCTTCGGTGTTGTCGCCCCAGACGTTGTCGCTGCCGGTGAAGATGGTCTCGGTCGAGGTGCCGTTGCCCATGCTGACCACGTAATGGTTGCCACGGGTCGCGTCCTTCAGCGTGTAGGTGCTGCCGCTCAGGTCGGCATGCAGCTTGACCTTGCCGGAGTACAGCGTCTTGCCATTGCCCACCGCGTCCGCGGTGTGGATGTCGTCCCAGCGGTCAAGCAGCTTCTTGCTGGTGGCGCTGATGATCAGGTGGGCTTCGCTCGGGGTGCCGTCGGCACGCACGCCGCTGACCTTCACGTCCCAGGCCAGCACCGGCTTCGCGTCACGCGCGAAGACCACCAGTTCCTTGTTCTTCACCGTGCCGCCAGCGCCGAATTCGGCTTGCGCAGCCTTGGCCGCCAGCTTGGCATCGACCTTGGGCGACAGGTCGATCTGGATCATGCGGCTCTGCATCTGGCTCACGCCGCGGAAGCTGCCGTCGCCAGCGCTGTGCACGACCAGGTCGCCACCGATCACGCGCAGGCCGTTGTGGCTGCGGTCGAAGCGCACATGCTCGGCGCCGTCGGCGTCGACGATCAGGTCACGCGCGACAAAGGCATCTGCGCCGGACGAGTGGGCGGCTGCGAAAGCGGCACCGCCCAGGTGCGCCAGCGCGCGTTGCACGGCCGGGTTGTCGCCCGTGGGCTTGGCGGCAAAGGCGGACTGGCCGAGGCAGACAGCCATGGCCGCAGCAGCGACCAGGCGAAGAGAGACGAGCTTCATGAAGTGGGTGACTTTCTTGCTGACGAGCCGGCGGATGGCCGGGTGCGGCGGCGCCGCATGACGAAAGGGCCGGTGAGCCCCGAAAAGGCTTGCACGCGCCCCAAAACAGTTCATGGGATTGACATCCGTCTCTGCTTTGAAGATATGCAATGCATATGTAGCAAGAAAAAGGCCAGGCCCTTTCGGGTCTGGCCTTGTGACGGCTCAGTGTTGGCAGCGCGCGAGCCGCGCTGCCAATGGCCAGCTGCGCGCAGGCGCTCAGCTGCGGTTGACGGCGGTCCAGGCGGCCTTGACGGCGGCCACTTCGGCCGAGCTTGCACCGTACAGGTCGGTCGCCGCGTTGATGGTCGCAGTGCGGGCGCCGGCGTAGTTGGTGCTGGCGGTCATGTAGACCGTCAGCGCGCGGTACCAGATCTTCGCAGCCTTGTCGCGGCCGATACCGGTGAGCGTACCGGTGCCGGTGGCCGTCCTGGTGTTGCCCGAGACGCAGGTCTTGGACGGCGAACCGGCGGTCGTGCCTTCGGCCAGCAGGAAGTAGAAGTGGTTGGTCACGCCGGACGAGTAGTGCACGTCCAGGTTGCCCACGCCGGAGTACCAGCAGTCGGCCGAGGCGCCGTCCTTGCTCGGCTGGTACATGTAGCGCAGCGGCGTGCTGCTCAGCTCTTCGCCGATGGTGTAGTCGCCCGGGTCGTTGCTGTTGGCAGCGTAGTACTCGACCATCGTGCCCATGACGTCGGACGTGCCTTCGTTCAGGCCGCCGGATTCACCCGAGTAGGTCAGGTTGGCGGTGCGCGAGGTCACGCCGTGCGTCATCTCGTGGCCGGCCACGTCCAGCGAGACCAGCGGCGTGAAGCTGTTGCCGTCGCCATAGGTCATGCAGAAGCAGCTGTCGCTCCAGTAGGCGTTGTCGTAGTTGCGGCTGTAGTGCACCCGCGAGTAGGCGCCCTTGCCGTCGTTGGCAATGCCGTTGCGGCCGAAAGTGTTCTTGTAATAGTCCCAGGTCATGTTCTGACCGTAGGCCGCGTCGGCGGCCACCGTCTGCGTGTCGGACTCGGCGTTGTTGCCCCAGACGTTGTCGGTGGCGGTCATCAGCGTCTCGCGGCGGGTGCCGTTGTTCATCGAGACGACGTAATGGCTGCCGCGGGTCAGGTCGCGCAGGGTATAGGTGCTGCCGGACAGGTCGTCATGCAGCGTCACGTTGCCCGAATACAGCGTCTTGCCGGAGCCGACGTTGTCGGCGGTGTGGATGTCGTCCCACTTGTCCAGCAGCTTCTTGCTCGAAGCGCTGACGATCAGGTGCGCCTCGCTGGGCGTGCCGTCTGCCTGGGTGCCGCTGACGAGCACGTCCCAGGCCAGTTGCGGCTTGCCGCTGCGGGCGTAGACCACCAGTTCCTTGCTTTGCACAGCACCGTCCCGGTGCGGGAACAGCGCCAGCGCGGCCTTGCCGGCGTACTCGCTGGCGACCTTGGGCACCAGGTCGACCTGGACCATGCGGCTCAGCGTCTGGCTGATGCTGCGGAAGCTGCCGTCGGCACCGCCGTGCACCACCAGGTCGCCGCCGATCACGCGCAGGCCGTTGTGGCTGCGGTCGAAGCGCACGTGCTCGGCGCCGTCTTCGTCGACGATCAGGTCACGGGCAACGTAGCTGTCCGAACCCGAGGCGTGGGCGGCGGCAAAGCCGGTGCCGCTCAGGTGGGCCAGTGCACGCTGCACGGCGGGGTGGTCGGCGGCGGGGGCCGCGGCCTGGGCGGGCGCAGCCATCGAGAAGGCCACGACAGCCATGGCAATGGCATTGAACGCGAAAGTCTTCATGAGTCCGATTTCCTTGTGGGTAGTTTTTTTGCGGCCCGAAGTCGGCGGATCGTCGACTTCGGGCCGCGACGCAGTGTCGGGCTCTGTTTCAGCGCGATGACATCCCTTGAACAGGGGGAGGTGTCAGAACTGACAGGTCGGGTCAACCCCTCTTGCGGGGGGGCGGTTGACCCTCAGGCCTTCAGGAAATCGGCCTTGCTGCCCAGCCAGCGGGCCACTTGCGCCCGGGCGGCGGCAGGGTGGTGATCGAGCAGCCAAGGCGCCGCTTGGCGGGCCCTTGCCAGCAGCGGTGCGTCTTCTGCCAAGTCGGCAAAACGCAACAAGGCATCGCCCGATTGGCGCGCGCCCATGAACTCGCCCGGCCCGCGGATCTCCAGGTCGCGCCGCGCGATCTCGAAACCGTCCCCGGTTTCCACCATCGCCTTGAGCCGCTGCTTGCCGGTTTCGGACAGCGGCGAGCTGTACAGCAGCACGCAGATGCTGGCCACCTCGCCACGACCCACGCGGCCACGCAGCTGGTGCAGCTGCGCCAGGCCAAAGCGCTCGGCATGTTCGATCACCATCAGGCTGGCGTTCGGCACGTCCACGCCAACCTCGATCACCGTCGTCGCCACCAGCACGGCGGTCTGCCCACTGGCGAAGCGGGCCATCACTTCGGCCTTCTCGGTGGGCGCCAGCCGGCCGTGGATCAGGCCGACCGCCACGCCTGGCAGCGCATCGCTCAGTTCCTGGTGCGTGTCGGTCGCATTGGCCAGTTCCGAGAGCGGCTTGCCGCGCCCGTCGCCCTCGGCTTCGGATTCCTCGATCAGCGGGCAGACCCAGTACACCTGCCGGCCCCGCGCCACTTCCTCGGCAATGCGCGCCATCACCTCGTCGCGCCGGCCTTCGCCGAAGACCTTGGTCAGGATGGGCGTGCGGCCGGGCGGCAGCGCGTCGATGGTCGAAACCTCCAGGTCGGCGAAGTAAGTCATCGCCAGCGTGCGCGGGATCGGCGTGGCGCTCATCATCAGCAGGTGTGGCTCCAGCGCTGGGCTGCCCGGACCGCGCTCGGTGCGCAGCTTGCGCCGCAGCGCCAGCCGCTGGGCCACGCCGAAGCGGTGCTGTTCGTCGACGATGGCCAGCCCCAGCCGCGCGAACTGCACGTCGTCCTGGATCACCGCATGCGTGCCGACGATCAGCTTCGCCTCGCCGCTGGCCACCCGTTCCAGCATTTCGCGCCGGCCCTTGCCCTTGCGGCTGCCGGTCAGCCAGGCGACGGTGATGCCCAGCGGCTGCAGCCACTGCACCAGCTTGACGAAATGCTGCTCGGCCAGGATCTCGGTGGGTGCCATCAGCGCGCATTGCCAGCCAGCGTCCATCGCGACCGCGGCGGCGAGTGCGGCCACCACTGTCTTGCCCGAACCCACGTCACCCTGCAGCAGGCGGTGCATCGGCTGCGGCTTGGCCAGGTCGGCGGCAATCTCCTGGCTGACACGCTGCTGCGCGTCGGTCAGCCCCCAGGGCAACACCGCCAGCAGCCGCTCGTGCAGGCCGCCGGGCAGCGCCTGCATCACCGGCGCCGCCAGCCGTGCGCGTTCGCGGCGCGACTGCATCTGCGAGAGCTGCTGCGCCAGCAGTTCCTCGAACTTCAGCCGCTGCCAGGCCGGGTGGCTGTGGTCCTCCAGCGTGGCCAGGCTGGCCGAGGCCGGCGGCTGGTGCAGGAACTGCAGCGCCGCGCGCAGCGAAGGCAGGCCGGGCGGCAGCACGCTGGCGGGCAGCAGCTCGTCCAGCGGCGCGCGAGAGAGACCGGCCGCCACCGCCTTGCGCAGGTAGGCTTGCGGCAGCTGCGCGCCGGCCGGGTACACAGGGGTCAGCGCGGCCGCCAGCGGCGTGTGTTCGTCCACCGCCTTGAAGGTCGGGTGCACCATCTCACGGCCGAAGAAGCCGCCACGCAACTCGCCACGCACGCGCACCCGCTGGCCCGTCGCCAGCGTCTTCTGATGCGAGGGGTAGAAGTTGACGAAGCGCAGCACCAGCTCGTCGCCGGCGTCGTCATGCAGCCGTGCCACCAGCTGCCGCCGCAGCCGGAAGTCAACGCGGCATTCGACGATCTGCCCCTCGACCTGCGCCGTCTGCCCCGGCTGCAGCGCGGCAATCGTGCTCAGCCTGGTTTCGTCCTCGTAGCGCAGCGGCAGGTGCAGCGCCAGCGCCAGCGGCGTGTCCAGCCCCATGCGGTCCAGCGCCTTGGCCGGCGCGCTGCGCAGGTCGGCCTTCGAGGCCGGCTTGGCGTCCCCCGACGCAGCGCCGTTCGGGGCATCGGTGGCGGGGCTGGCGGCTGGTGAACGCGGCATGGCCGGCATTCTCGCGTGACATCGCGCCCGCGCAGGTCCGCCCGTCCGGGCTCGGGTTCCCCCTGGGGTTCTCTTTTCTGACACAAAAAAGAGGCACCCACTTGCAGTTCCCGCCTGCAAACCGCGGCCGCCGGCAGCGACAATTGCGCCAGCGCCGAGACAAGGTTTCGCCCGCAAATCGCGGGGGCCATCAGGCGCTGCTCGAACAAACTGGACAGGTATGGTTGCCTTGCGTGTGATGGGTCGTTTGGTGGGTCGCTTGCTGTTGGGCCTGGCGCTGGTGCTGAGCGTGGCCGTGGGCCTGGCCTGGTCCTGGGACCATTCGGACAGTGCCGCGGCAGTCGCTGCCAGCGCCGACCCCAACAGCGCTTCGCGCTGAGACTTCACGCCGTGGCGGGCCTTGCGGACATCTCCGCATCGCCGCCCGGGCATCGGATGGGACAATCGGCCCATGTCCAGCTTTGAAGGCCAGTCAAGCCTGCAAGCCATGCCCCTGATCGAAGCCTCTTCCCTTGCCGGCGCCCCGGCGCCCCGCCAGTTCACGCTGGCCGACTTCGACTTCCCGCTGCCACCCGAGCTGGTGGCGCAGCATCCGGCCGCCGAGCGCAGCGCCTCGCGCCTGCTCGACGGTCGCGGCGACACGCCCGTCGACCGCATCTTCCGCGAGCTGCCCGCGCTGCTCTCGCCGGGCGACCTGCTGGTCTTCAACAACACCCGCGTGCTCAAGGCCCGCCTGCACGGCGAGAAGGCCACCGGCGGCAGCGTCGAGGCGCTGGTCGAGCGGGTGCTGCCTTACGACCACGCGGCCGCTGGCCCCGGTGAAGTGCTGGCCCACCTGCGCGCCAGCAAGTCACCCAAGCCCGGCAGCACCGTGCGCCTGGGCACCGACCGCGGCGAGGGCTTCGAAGCCGAGGTGCTGGGCCGCGGCGGGCCGGACGGCTCGTTGTTCCACCTGCGCTGGCCGGGCGACCCGCTGGCGCTGCTCGAGCGCCACGGTCACGTGCCGCTGCCGCCCTACATCACGCACGAGGACGCAGCCGAAGACGCCGAGCGCTACCAGACCGTGTTCGCCAACAAGCCAGGCGCCGTCGCCGCGCCCACCGCCGCGCTGCATTTCGACGCCGCGGTGCTGGCCGCGCTGGCCGCCCGCGGCGTGGCGACCACCGAGGTCACGCTGCACGTCGGCGCCGGCACTTTCCAGCCGGTGCGCACCGAGAACCTGGCCGAGCACAAGATGCACAGCGAGTGGTTCGAGGTGCCGCAAACCACGGTGGACGCGATTGCCCGCACCCGCGCCGCTGGTGGCCGCATCGTTTCGGCGGGCACCACCACGCTGCGCGCGCTCGAATCTGCCGCGCGGCAGACCGGCAGCCAGCGCGGCATCGACCACGCCTGCAGCGGCGACACCGACATCTTCATCACGCCCGGCTTCCAGTTCCGCGTGGTGGACCGCCTGGTCACCAACTTCCACCTGCCCAAGAGCACGCTGATGATGCTGGTCAGCGCCTTTGCCGGCCACGAACACATCATGGCGCTCTACCGCCACGCCGTCGAAGCGCGCTACCGCTTCTTCAGCTATGGCGACGCGATGCTTTTGGATCGTCGGTAGATTGGGGCACCCGGCTTTGCGTGTTCGCAACGCCACCCGCCGGGCGGGTTGCGCGGCCGCGCCGCGGCCGGTTTGACCCAGCGCAAGCCGCTGCGGCCGGCCTGCCCCTAAGGTGCCGCATGCCTTCCCGTCTTGCCGTTCTCTCCTGCGCCGTTGCTGCGATGGCGCTCGCCGCCTGCACCCTGCCACCGGCCGGGCCGGTGCCGCCTGCCGCGGTCGTGCCAGTTGTCGCGGCACCAGCCCCGGAGGCCAATCTCGACCTGGCGATGCTGCGACTCGCCGAGCGCAGCGGCTGCACCGCCTGCCATCAGGTGGACCGTCCTGTGCCGGATGAAGAGGAAGCGGTTCCGGCGCCCCGGCCGCCGGTCGGACCTTTCTGGCGCGACGTGGCCAACCGTTACCGCGACCAGCCGTCGGCTTTGCAGCGCCTGAGCGCCACCGTGTCAGGTGGCTCGCGTCCCCAGGCGCCGCACTGGCGTGACGTGGCCGGCTTGTCGATGCCGCCCAACCGCCCGCTGGCCTCCAGCGAGGAAGTGCAGCAACTGGTCCGCTGGATCCTGGCCCTGCCCGAAACCCCGCCGGAGCCGTAGCGCGGCGATGGCGTTCATCCCTCGCTGTGGATCCACGCCGTCCAGTTCGCTTCACCGGCCCCGGTGAACTTCAGCACCCGCGAGTTCGCCTCGCGCCGGGCCCAGCCCAGCGACAGCACCCGGTCCAGCACGGCCGCGCCGAGCGCGCCACCCAGGTGATGCCGCCGTTCGCTCCAATCCATGCAGCTGCGGCACAGCGGCCGGCGCTGCGCCTGAAGTGCCGAAAGCGCCAGCCCGAGCCGGCCGAACAAGGCAGTCGCTCCGGGCGCGAGTGACAACACACCGTCCCCCTCCGGCAGCAGCCCGCGCTGGCGCAAGCCCAGCATCAGCTGCACGCCGCGCTCGCCGGCCAGGTGGTCATAGCAGACCCGCGCTTCGCGCAGCGCCGGCTCCTTCGGTCCTGGCCGCAGCCGCCTCGCACCACTGCGCGCGGCCACGCCCATCAGGCTTTCGAGCAGTTGGGCCACGTCGGGGTCGGCCAAGCGGAAATAGCGGTGCCGGCCTTGCGCGCTGACGACCAGCAACTGCGCTTCGACCAAGCGCGCCAGGTGCGTGCTCGCCGTCGCCTTGCCAACGCCCGCGCGCTGCGCCAGTTCGGTGGCGGTCAACGCCTGTCCGGCCATCAGCGTGGCCAGCATCTCGGCACGTGTCGGGTCGCCGATCAAGGCGGCCACACGGGCAATCGGTGGCCCGTCAGCCATGGCAATGGATTGCGCTCATGGTTCGATCGTAGGCGAATCGTGCCCGACTGAAAAGCACGCACAGTGGCGTCACCGTCTGATTGACCCCGAGGAGCCACCATGGCCGTGACCTGTTTCATCCGCTACGAAATCGACCCGTTCCAGCGCGAAGCCTTCACCGCTTACGCCCAGGCCTGGGGCCCTATCATTCCCCGTTGCGGCGGGCAGCTGATCGGCTATTTCCTGCCCAGCGAAGGCAGCAACCACGAGGCCTGGGGCCTGATCTCGTTCGAAGACCTGGCCGCTTACGAGCGCTACCGCGCCCGCCTGAAAGCCGACCCCGAAGGCCGCGCCAACTTCGAATCGGCCCAACGTGGGCGCTTCATCCTGCGTGAGTGGCGGACCTTTTGCGAAGGTGTGCCGGGGACGTTGAACCGGTCTGCGGAAATGACTTCGTGATGGCCGTTCACGACCTGGGGTCGGCGTGGGATCAGGCCGGCGGGACGCTGTTCCGCTCATGTCCCCCAACTTCGGCTGCGCCGAAGTTTCCTCCTTTACTTCGCTGCACAGCATCCCACCACCCTGATCTGGCACGGTGTTTTGGCTGTTCGACCGTGAAACCCCAAGACCGTGGAGTTCCAAGGACGGCGGGTGGCCGGCGCAGTGAAGTAAAGGAGGAGGCCGAAGGCCGGGGGACATGAACGGAGCCGGCCACCCGTTGGCCTTGGCCACTGAAACCTAGTCAGTCAGCCAGCACAACTTTCCCTGACCCGCTTCTTCCAATCGAAGCTTCAAGGCCTCCGAAGCAGACGCCAGTACCGAGAAGTGCAGCACCACGCCGTCACCGTGCCCTGCGTCGAGCAAAGAAGCCCCGGCCAGGTCCAACTCCCGTCGAAAGCGCCCCTCCAGTGCGTACGGCACCTCGCAGCGCCATTCGATGCGCTTTTGCAATGGCGTCTTTTCGGCGCCCAACAAGGCTTGCGCCACCGCGTCGGTGTAGGCGCGCACCAGGCCGCCAGCGCCCAGCTTCACGCCGCCGAAATAGCGCACCACGCTGGCCATCACGCCCTCCAGGTCCTGGTGGCGCAGCACGTCCAGCATCGGCCGACCGGCGGTGCCACCGGGTTCGCCATCGTCATTGGCGGCTGACTGGCCACCGGCCATCAAGGCCCAGCAGACATGGTTGGCACCGGGATGCTGGGCACGCAGTTCCGCTACGCGAGCGACGGCCGCTGCGCGGTCGGCCATCGGTTCGACGCAGGCGATGAAGCGGCTTTTCTTGATCACCAGCTCGTGATGCACCGGCTGGTTCAGGCTGAAGGGCATGCGTGCATTGTCCCGCCAGCAGGGCAGCGCCCACCCGCGAGACCGGGTGCCCCACTGCGCGACAATCCCCGGATGCTCCAGTTCGAACTGATCAAGACCGACGGCCATGCCCGCCGCGGCCGGCTGACGCTCAACCACGGCGTGGTCGAGACGCCGATCTTCATGCCGGTGGGCACTTACGGCACCGTCAAGGGCGTGCTGCCACGCTCGCTGCACGACATGGGCGCGCAGATCATCCTGGGCAACACCTTCCACCTGTGGATGCGGCCCGGGCTGGACGTGATGGCCAGCTTCGGCGGCCTGCATGGCTTCGAGAACTGGCACAAGCCGATCCTGACCGACTCCGGCGGCTTCCAGGTCTGGTCGCTCGGCGAGATGCGCAAGATCACCGAGGAAGGCGTGAAGTTCGCGTCACCGGTCAATGGCGACAAGCTGTTCCTCACGCCGGAAGTCTCGATGCAGATCCAGACGGTGCTGAACTCCGACATCGTCATGCAGTTCGACGAGTGCACGCCTTACGAAACCAAGGGCCACCGCACGACCGAGAAGGAAGCGCAGGTCTCGATGGAGCTGAGCCTGCGCTGGGCCAAGCGCTCGCAGGCCGAGTTTGCCAAGCTGCAGAACCCGAACGCGCTGTTCGGCATCGTGCAGGGCGGCATGTTCGAAAACCTGCGTGAAGCCTCGCTGAATGCGCTGGTCGAGTTGGACCTGCCGGGCTATGCGATTGGCGGTGTCAGCGTCGGCGAGCCCAAGGACGAGATGCTGCGCATCATGGCGCACACGCCGCATTTGCTGCCGGCCCACAAGCCGCGCTACCTGATGGGCGTGGGCACGCCGGAAGACCTGGTCGAAGGCGTGGTCTGCGGCGTGGACATGTTCGACTGCGTGATGCCCACCCGCAACGCCCGCAACGGCCACCTCTTCACCCGCTTCGGCGACTTGAAGATCCGCAACGCGCGCCACAAGAGCGACCATCGCCCAATCGACGAAAGCTGCAGTTGCTATGCCTGCGCGGGCGACGCGAATGTTGCCGGGATGGGCGCCGGCGGCTTCAGCCGCGCCTACCTGCACCACCTGGACCGCTGCGGCGAAATGCTGGGGCCCATGCTGGCCACGGTGCACAACCTGCATTACTACCTGAACCTGATGCGCGAAGTGCGCGCCTCCCTGGACGCCGGCACCTTCGCCGAATTCCGCCGCCAGTTCGCGGCCGACCGGGCACGCGGCGTCTAACGAACAGAGACCTCCTCATAGCTCATCGCTGGCCGTGCGCCGCCCTTGTGCGGTGCATCGTCGCTGGCGGCCGGGCACCTCCCCTTCTTCACCACGGATGAACTCGCCCCATGGCGACCTCTGCCAAGCGCCGCGCGGCTTCCGCGCCGGCTGAACCCGCTGCCGACCTCATTGTCGACACCCTGCCACCGCCCGCCGCCAAACCCGCCCGCCCGCGCAAGCCGCCCAAGGCCGTTGTCGAAACGGCCGCTCCGGTTGCCCCAGCGGCAGAAGTCGCTGCGCCGGTGGTCGAGGCCGCCGAGGCGCCGGCCCCCGCACCGCGCAAACGCTCGCGCGCCAAGCCGGCTGAACCGGTGGCGGCGCCCGTGGCGGAGGTCGCCGAGGTCGTTGAGACCGCGGCAGCTGTGCCCGCACCGCGTTCCCGTGGCAAGAAGCCCGCTGCGAAGACGGCGCGCCCTGCCAAGCTTGCACCCGTGGTCGACGAGGTCGCTGTCGAAGCCGAGCTTGTCGTTGCGCCGCCCGTCGAGCTCGAGCCAGCGCCCGCTGTCGAGCCCGAAGTGCCGTTGCCCATCGCCGAAGAAGCCGTGCCGGTCGAGGCGCCCAGCGCGCCCGCCGCCCCGCCGCTCCCACCCCTGCCGCAGCGCCCTGCCCACAGCCAGCTCACGCTGCAAGACGACGGTCTGCGTTGCACGCTGCGCTGGCAAAGCGGCAGCCGCTGCCCCAACAGCCTGCTGGATGCGGTGGCCCCGCTGCAGCAGGCCGGCGGCGTGCTGGCGCTGAGCAGCACGGACGCGCTGGCGGCCCTGGTGGCCGAGGCCAAGCACGCCGGCCACAAGCTGGTGGTGGACGAGGCCGTGTGGCAGCACCTCGCCGCGCAAGGCGACCTGCACGGCCGCATAGACCACCTCGAAGCCCAGTACCCGCAAGGGCTGGACGGTGTGGCCCTGCCCGAAGCGCCGCAAACGCTGACGCCTCGCCCCGCCCAGCTCGAAGGCGCGTTTTTCCTCGCCTGCGTCGGCACCTGCCTGGTGGCTGACGATGCCGAACTCGAACCGGCCCGCGAAGCTGCGCTGGCCTGGCAACTGGTGCGCCGCCACTTTGGTGCCGACACCGTGACCGTGCTGGCCCCGGCCGAGCGCCTTGCCGAGTGGCAGGCTTTGCTGAGTGCCTTGGGCGACGACGCCGCGCCGCGCCTGCTGGCCTGGAACGAGGAACTCGACCTGGCCGCGCTGCAAGCCGGCAGCGTGCTGATCGTCGACCAGCGCGACGGCTTGCGCACGCCGCTGCCCGTGCTGGCCGATCAACCGACCTGGTGCTGGGTGCTGTGCCCGGCAGACCTGCTGCAGGCCGACCGCGCCGGTGCCGAGGCGTGGCTGCGCCGCATCGACCGCCAGCGCAGCGGCGCATTGGCCGACTGGCTGGACGGTGAAGGCGACGCGGTGCTCGCGCCGCTGCTGCTGCAACGCCGCTTTGCCGATGTGGCGCCGCAATGGCCGGCCTGGGCGCCGCGGACCCTGGCTTGCCCACTGCCCGCGTTGCAGCGTGAGACCCATGACAAGGCGCAGGCCGCCGCGCTGCAGTTGCTGTCGCGCTGGCAGCGCAGCGGTTTCCTGTCCGACAGCGACCAGCTCGCGCTGCAGCGTCAATTGCAAACGCAGCAACAGGCCTGCCGCGAAGCTGGCGAAGCGGCGCTGCCGGCGCTGCTGCAGCAGGCCATGGCCGACGGCGTGCGCCGCGTGGTGGTGTTTGCCGAGGACGCCGAGGCGCTGCCGGAGCTGGCCGAACGTCTGGTGGAAGCTGGCTTGCCGGCCTTTGCGCTGGCGGGCACGATGAACGAACGCGAAGCCTTGCTGCGCCAGTTCCGCGACGCGCCCGAGGCGCAGGTGCTGCTGGTGGCCGATGGTGTGCCGGCCGACGAGCCACGCATCGCGGTGCAGCCGCAGCGCCCGCTGGTCATCCTGCTCGACCGCCCGTGGGACGACGCGGTGTTGGAGCGCCGGCTGCAGCGCGTGCGCGCGCTGCGCACCCAGCGCAGCCTGCCGGTCTGGCAACTGCTGCCGCAAGACAGCCTGGCCAGCCGACGCGAGGCGCAGGCTGACAAGGCCGCCAGTGCCGAGCCGGTCACCGGCTTGCGCCGCGGCGCCGCGCTGCAGGCCTGGCTGGCCGAACTGCTGGCTTGCCTCGCACCCGCGGCGGCCTCACTCGAAGCCGAGGCACACTCCGGCTGATGCAAAGCAGCCCCCCGCCGCGTCCACCCCACCGCAAGCCGTTCTGGCGCCGCTTTGTGCGCGGCCTGTGGGAGTGGCCGCTGGCGGCGCTGATCCTGTTCGAGGAATGGGGCTGGGAGCCGCTGCAACGCGCGATGGCGCGCATCGGCCAGTGGCCGGGCTTCCGCTGGATTGGCCGCTGGATCGAGTCGTTGCCGCCGTATGGCGCGCTGGCGCTGTTTGCGCTGCCCACGCTGGCCTTGCTGCCGGTCAAGCTGCTGGCGCTGTTTGCCATCAGTCGCGGCCATGCGCTGCTGGGCACGCTGGTCATCGTCGCGGCCAAGGTGGCCGGCACGGCCATCGTCGCGCGCCTGTTCACGCTGACCCAGCCGGCGCTGATGCGCCTGGGCTGGTTCGCCCGCAACTACGCGCGCTGGACCGTGTTCAAGGAGCGCCTGCTGGCCCAGGTGCGCGCCTCGCGGCCGTGGCGCGCGGCGAGGGTCGTCAAGCGCCGAATGGGCCGTTGGGTGCGGCTGCTCAAGCGCTGGCTGAGCCGCGACTGAGCAGGGCTTGATCGGGCGCCTCAGTTGACCCAATAGAGGTAGCGCAATGCGGCCATGCCGCCGGCCTCGCTTGCCGCACGGTCCAGGCGCGTGGACAGATTGCTCAGCGGGTGCGCCGCGTCCACAGTGCGGCAGGACTGGTTGTTGAGCGCCGGCATCCGGTCGAGTCCCACGCGCGTGCCCGCCGGTGGCGGCGACTTGAACAGCCGCGCCACGTCCAGCCCCTGGCCCGCCGGGCAGAGCGGCGCGGTGCTGGCCAGCAGGCCGCGGGCGCCGCGCGTGGTCGGCAGCAAGTGCCGGCCTTTCCACACGGCGTCCAGCTCCTGCAGCAGCGCGCGCCAGGTCTCGAAGTCGGCGGCGGTCGTCGGGATCGGGAACACGCTGCTCTTCTGCCGCGGGTTGGCCACCCATTCGTGCTCGTCGTCAGTTTCGGCCAGCACGCTGCGGCGCAGCTGCTCGGAGGTGGCGAGGCCGGCGGCGATCAAGCCATGCGCGCTGCGCAGCAAGGCCGGGCGACTCAGCACCAGCTCGCCGTGATCAGGGTCGAAGTCAAACGCGCGCACTGTTGTCAGCAGGCCTTCGAGGAACTGGTGGTACGACAGCGCCCACAGCACGTCGCTCTGGTCCAGGCGGATCAGCGCGTTGGCGTCGAACTCGCGCCGGTAGCGGTCCTCGTCGTTGTCCGGCAGCCGCGGTTGCGACGCGCCGTCATGCGGCCGCGGCAGCGCGAAGAACCAGGTCTCCCAGGCCTCCTGCTGGCCGTTGCCGTTCAGGTCCAGCTGCCATTGGCCAGGCGCGATCAGCAGGGACGTGCGATTCCCGAGTTGCACCCGCTGCAGTTGCAGCCGCGAGCGCCGCAACTGCTCGCGCAGCTCGTCGACCTTGCGCGTGACCTCGGCCACCACCTGTTCCTTGCTCGGGTGGGCCTTGTCCAGCGTGGCCATGCCGCGCGTGCCCCAGGTGATCAGGTCACGCACCTGGTCCACGTCGCGGCAGATCACCCAGGCAAGGCGGGCGTCGTCATTGGGCAGGCTGTCGGCGCTCTCAAGGAAACGAAGGGCCGCTCCCGAGTTTTCTTGACTCCCTTGGGGGGCCTGACGCGCAGCGGCAGGTCTGGGGGCGCTCACAGGCATCTCGGCGCAGCTGCGCTGGAAACCGGCGGGCGTCGTGAGGTCCAGCGCCGATGGGGCTGCGGCAAAGGCCGTGGTGGCAGCGAGCAATGCGGCGGCCAGGATGGATTTCTTCACGCGGAGTCACGCCAGCAAGGCGTGCGGGAGTGGAACACCTCGCCAATCTAGGTGCGGCGCTGGCGGGCGCCGACCGGAATCGGTGGGGTATCGCCGCGCGCCACCGGCCGGCTCGGCATGCGCTACCCGTGGAGGGAGCTCAGCCCTTCCAGCGGAACGGGAAGGCGACCTGTTTCCAGAAGCCGTCCGGCACGTAGTCGCCCAACACGCCGTATTGGCCCGGCCACGGCCGGTCAGACTTCACGGCAGTGCCGAAGATGTGGTCCAGGAACGCGAAGTGCGCCGCGTAGTTCTTGTCGATCGCCTCGTCGTCCTGGCTGTGGTGCCAGTGGTGGAAATTCGGCGTGACGATCAGGTAGCGCAGCGGCCCCAGCCGCACGCTGACGTTGGCATGGTTGAACACCGCCTGGAAGCCGACCACGACGATGTAGGCGTCGATCACTTCCTTGCTGAAGCCCAGCACGTAGATCGGCGCCAGCACCAGCGTGCGCGTGATCAGCAGCTCCAGGATGTGCTGGCGCGAGCCGGCCAGCCAGTCCATGCTTTTCACGCTGTGGTGCACTGCATGCAGCCGCCACAGCAGTGGCACCTCGTGGTACGCGCGGTGGGTCCAGTACTGCACCAGGTCGGCCACCAGGATGATCAGGAACAGCGCCACCGGGAAGGACAGCGATTCGACCCAGCCACGGATGCCGTCTTTCGCGGCCCAGCCGAACAGCTTGTGCACCAGCAGGTTGGTCGCCAGCAGCACAAAGCCGACCACCAGGTGGTTGACGATGAAGTGGTGGAAGTCCGTCTGCCACTCGGCGCGGAAGACCGGCTGATCGCGCCGCAGTGCAAACAGCTTTTCGATGAAGACGAAGATCAGCGTCGAGCCCAGCAGGTCCAGGATGAACCAGTCCAGCCCGATGTAGGGCGTGTTGTCCGGGAAGTCGTTGACCGGCACCTTGTGCCCGCCCAGCAGCAGGCACAGGCCGACCAGCGCAAAGGCGCTGAAAGCCAGCCAGCGCGCGCGGCCGAACAGGATGTTGAACAGCGCGATGCCGCCCGACACCGCCAGCGCCCCCAGCATGATCTGCCGGATCACCGCAACGTCGTAGGACTGGCGCAGCTGCGGCGTCGTCAGGTACTGCGGGAAGTGGAAGGCCAGCACGCCGAGGAAACACAGGATGGCCAGGCTCAGCGCAATCACGCCCGAGACCATGCCGGTGCCGCGCTGCAGCGCGCCATGCGAGGCGGCCAGCCGGTTCAGCTTGTCGAGATCTTCCAATGCAAACTCCCTTGGCGGCGCGCATCGGCGCCTGTGTTGTCGTGTCAGCGCGGCATGCTGCCAGCGGCGCCGGCCGGCCGCAATCCCACTTTCAGGCGTGCCGGCCGCGGCCATGAAAAAAGGCCCCGAAGGGCCTTGATTGAACCAGGTGAATGCCGGTGTCACTCGCCCTTGGCCGGCGCGCTGATCAGCCCGATGCTGCTCTCGGCCGTGCCCAGCAGGCCGACGCGGCTGTAGATGCCCAGCTTGGCGCGGGTGTCGGAGATGTCCAGGTTGCGCATGGTCAGCTGGCCGATGCGGTCGGCCGGGGTGAAAGGTGCGTCCTCGACCTTTTCCATCGACAGCCGCTCGGGCGCGTAGGTCAGGTTCGGGCTGTCGGTGTTCATGATCGAGTAGTCGTTGCCGCGGCGCAGTTCCAGCGCCACTTCGCCGGTCACCGCGCGCGCCACCCAGCGCTGGGCCGACTCGCGCATCATCATGCATTGCGGGTCGAACCAGCGGCCCTGGTAGAGCAGCCGGCCGAGCTTGCGGCCGTTCATGCGGTACTGCTCGATGGTGTCCTCGTTGTGGATGCCGGTCACCAGGCGCTCGTAGGCGATGTGCAGCAGCGCCATGCCCGGGGCTTCGTAGATGCCGCGGCTCTTGGCCTCGATGATGCGGTTCTCGATCTGGTCGCACATGCCCAGCCCGTGGCGCCCGCCAATGCGGTTGGCCTCCTCGAACAGTGCCACCGCGCTGACGAACTGCTGGCCGTTCAGCGCCACCGGCACGCCTTCCTCGAAGCGCACCGTGACCTGCTCGGCCTTGACCGCGACGTCCTCGCGCCAGAAGGCCACGCCCATGATGGGCTTGACGATCTGCATGCCGGCGCTCAGGAACTCCAGGTCCTTGGCCTCGTGCGTGGCGCCCAGCATGTTGGAGTCGGTGCTGTAGGCCTTCTCCACGCTCATCTTGTAGTCGAAGCCGTTGGCGATGAGGTACTCGCTCATCTCCTTGCGGCCGCCCAGCTCGTCGATGAAGGTCTGGTCCAGCCAGGGCTTGTAGATCTTCAGCGCGGGGTTGACCAAGAGGCCGTAGCGGTAGAAGCGCTCGATGTCGTTGCCCTTGTAGGTCGAGCCGTCGCCCCAGAGGTTGACGCCGTCTTCCTTCATCGCGGCCACCAGCATCGTGCCGGTGACGGCACGGCCCAGCGGCGTGGTGTTGAAGTAGGTCGCGCCGCCGGTGGAGATGTGGAAGGCGCCGGACTGCAGCGCGGCAATGCCTTCGGCGACCAGCTGAGTGCGGCAGTCGATCAGGCGGGCGATGTCGGCACCGTAGGCCAGCGCCTTGCGCGGGATCTCGTCGTAGTCGCTCTCGTCGGGCTGGCCCAGGTTGGCCGTGTAGGCGCAGGGAATGGCGCCCTTGGCGCGCATCCAGTGCACCGCGGCGCTGGTGTCCAGGCCACCGGAGAAGGCGATGCCGACGCGCTCGCCAGAGGGGAGTTTTTGCAGGATGGTGGCGGACACGGCAGGGCTCTTTCCAGGCAGACCAAAAGTCGGAACCCACGATTTTAAGGCGACCGCTGCGGGCCGCTGCAGAGTTCCCTGTTTCACAGATCTTTGCCATCGGCAACGCACTGCAGCGAAATGGCCCGGCGACAGTGAAGGCAGTCCCCCTTCCCGTTGCCCAAAGAGTTGTCCATGCCCTTGCCGTCCCGTCTCCGTTCCAGTCCTGTCTCCGCCGCCGAGCCGGCCCTGCCCACGCGCCGCCGCGTGCTGCAAGCCGCAGCCGGCATCGTCGCTGGCGGCAGCCTGCTGGCGCTGCAAGCCTGCGGCGGTGCCGACGATGGCGACACCGCTTCGCTGCGCCTGGTCAACGCCACGGTCGACTTCGAGACCGCCAGGCTGCAGGTTGACGGCAGCACCGTGATCTCGTCGCTCGCCTATGGCGGAACGACCAGCGACTACGTCAGCATCGACAGCGGCAGCCGCGCGCTCGCGCTGTTTTCGACCAGCGGCACCACCGGCCCGTCGACCGCCTACAGCTTCAATGCCGACACCTACAACACCGTGATCGCCTACGGCACGCTGAGCGCCGGCATGGCCTTTCGGCGCATCGAGGAGTCCAACTCGGCCCCGTCCAGCGGCTACTTCAATGTTCGCCTGCTGCACGCCGCGCCGCTGCTGGACGGGCTGGACCTGTACATCAGCAACACCAGCAGCCTGGCCGACCTGACGCCCACCGCGACCATCTCCGCCATCGGCAACCTGGGCGATTTCGTCGCCGTCGAGGCCGGCACTTACCGCGTGCGCCTCACGCCCACTGGCGACCACAGCACCGTGCTGTTCGACTCCGGCTCTGACACTTCGTCCCGCATCACCTTCAGCAGCGAGCTCATCGTCACGCTGGCCATCGTGCCGCGCAGCAGCGGCTCGCTGCCGGACATCACCGCGCTGCCCGAGAAGCTGGCCGCCGGCGTGCTCAGCAACTCGCTGGCTTGATGGACAGCGCGCCGCGTGGCGCATCCCGGCGCTGCGCATGCAGGGTATCCAGCTCACCGCGCAGCGTGGCCAGCATCGCCTGTTGGGCCGGCTCGCGGTAGAACAGGTTGTGGCTCTCGAACGGCACCATGCGGCCGTCGGGCAGCGCCATGTGGATGCAGCTTTTCTTCAGCGCCCGGATGTCCAGCCCGCGCGCGTCCATGAACTGCACGATCAGCACGCGGAACACGTGCCGGTAGTCCAGCCCCTGCGGCGCGCTGATCTGCGGCAGGCAGCACATCAGCTCCGACAGGCAGCTGGCCTGTGACTGCGGCGAATGGTTGGTCGAGAACAGCCGGAAGACCTGGTCTTTCAGCCCAGGGTCGCGCTCAAAGACGATGGTGTTGCTGGCCGCGTCCACCAGCGCCGCCGGGTCCAGGAAACGCGTCAGCGGCTGCAGCTCCCCGCCAGGTGTCGCGCGCAGCGCGTAGGCCATCGCCAGCGTGTCCGGGTTGCAGGGTACCGGCAGCACGTCTTCCAGCGTGAACAGGCCGGACTGCTCGGCAATCCGGCGGCGGATTTCACTCACCGTCAGCCGGTGCCGGGGCGCGTCATAGCCTTGGACCCGGCCGGCGTCCTGCACCGGCTGCAGCGTCACGCCGCGCACGCAGGGCTGCGCCGCCGCGAAGCGGATCACCTCGCCGATCTCCTCGTCGTTCACACCGCGCTTGACCGTCATCACCAGCGTGGTGGACAGGCCCACTTCGTTGAGCCGCGCCAGTGCCTGCGTGCGGATGCGCCGCAGGTCGGCGCCGCGCAGGTCCAGCAGCGGCGCGCGCTGCAGCGAGTCGAACTGCAGGTAGACCTCGAAGGCCGGCGCGTAGCTCGCCAGCCGTTCGGCAAAGCCCGGTTCTTCTGCGATGCGGATGCCGTTGGTGTTGAGCATCAGGTGGCGGATCGGCCGTGCCCGCGCGGCGTCCAGCACCTCGAAGAACTGCGGGTGCAGCGTGGGCTCGCCGCCGCTGATCTGCACCACGTCGGCCTCGCCTTCGCTGGCGATCACCGCGTCCAGCATCGCGTTCACTTCGGCCATCGAGCGGTGCGTCAGCCGCTCCGGGCCGGAGCTGGCGTAGCAGGTCGGGCAGCGCAGGTTGCAGTGGTCGGTGATCTCCACCACCGACAGGCAGCTGTGCTGCATGTGGTCCGGGCACAGCCCGCAGTCATAGGGACAACCGTGGCGCATCTCGGTGGCAAAGCGCTGCGGCATCTCCGGCGCCTTCACATAGACCTCGCGGCACTGGCGGTAGTAGGCCGCATCGTCGGCCACCAGCACACGCTCAGTGCCATGCACCGGGCACCACTTGTCCATGAAGACCTGATCGTCCTTGATCAGCATCTTGGCTTCGACCTGGCGCAGGCAGATGGTGCAGACCGATTGGGTGGTGTCGTAGAACAGCCAGGGGCGGGCCTTGCGGGTCATGGCGCGTCCTGCCGGCGGTAGCGGCGCATCAGCCACAGGCACAGCGAGGCAACGGCCAGGCCCAGCAGGCCCGGCACCAGGAACAGCGGCGCATAGGCGCGCGCTTCCGCGCTTGTTTCGCGCAGCCCGACCAGGCCCATCACCGTGCCTGCGCCACCACACAACCCGAAGCCGGCGACCAGCACCACCAGCGCCACCAGGGCCAGCACGCGACCGCGGCGTTGGCCATCGCTCAGCGGACCCGGCAGCCCCGCGGTGCCGCGCAACATCCACACCGCCCAGGCGAACACCGCGAGCAGCGTCAGCGGGTTGAAGAGCACCACCACCACGAAAGACAGCAGATCGATCATGCGAACTCCTTGTTCGGCAACGCCGCCGTGGGCTGCCGCCATGCGCGCCACACCCAAGGCAGGTACAGCAACAGCGCCAGCGCACAGGTCCACTGGATGCCGGACCAACCCAGCGGATAAGCGACCGGCACCGGCTTGAGCCCGTCCACCAGCAGCCGCCACAGCAGGTAGGCCGCGAGGAACAGCTTGAAGCGCAGGCCGGCCACACGCGCCAGCGAGGCGCGCCGGTGCTGCAGTGCCGCAGCCAGCAATGCAACAAACGCCATCTCGTACAACGCCACCGGATGCCGCGCCACGCCATCGCCCTGGTCCAGGCCCCAGGGCGGCACAGTCGGCAGGCCGTAGGTGTCGTCATGCAGCCCGGCGAGGAAACAGCCCACGCGGCCGATGATCAGGCCCACGGCCAGCGGCAAGACCATCGCGTCCCCTGTCGAAGCCTTCTGCCCGGTCCAGGCCTTGGCCAGCTCCACACCGATCAAGCCGCCCAACAGTCCGCCGACGATGGACTGCCCCAGCGGTGCCAGCTGCCCCGCCAGCCAGGCGGTAGCCACGTCCGGCCGCTCGACCAGGTAGACCGCCTTGTTGCCCAGCGCCGCGCCGGCCAGCAGCCCGACCATGACCGCGAAGCGCCCGGGTGCCAACAGGCTGCCTGCGCCCGGTGTTGCTGTCGCATCGGCTTGCAGCGCCCGGCGGTACAGCGCCATGCCGACCGCGATGCCCAGGTACTCCAGCAGGCCGTGCAGCCAGGCGGCGGTGCTGGCGTTGGCGTCCAGCGCGATCACGGTGTCACGAAGAAGTCGTGGCCAGCAGGCCGCCCACCTGGCCGTGCAGTCCTTCGGTGGTCACCGCTTCGGGCGCCAGCGCCGGTGCCGCCACCAGCCCCACCGGGCTGAACAGCCCGCGGCGGAAGGGCTTGACCATTGCGGTGCCGCCCTCGGCACGTGAGAAGAAGGAGCCCCAGAGGTTGGTCAGCGCCATGGGCACGACCGGCACCGGGCGGCGCTCCAGGATCTTCATCAGCCCGCCCTTGAAGGGCTGCAGCGTGCCGTCCCGGGTGATGCCACCTTCGGGGAAGATGCCCAGCAGCTCGCCGTCGGCCAGCACGGCGTCCGCGGCGTCAAACGCGGCTTCGTAGGCGGCCGGGTCCTCGGCGCGCGGGGCGATGGGAATCGCCTTGGCCAGCTTGAACAGCCAGCCCAGCACCGGGATCTTGAAGATGCGGTGGTCCATCAGGAAGCGGATCGGGCGCGGGCTGGCGGCCATCAGCAGCACCGGGTCAATGAAGCTCACATGGTTGCAGACCAGCACCGCTGCGCCGGTGGCCGGAATGTGGCGCGTGCCCTGCAGCCGGAAGCGGTAGACCAGGTGCGACAGCACCCAGGCGATGAAGCGCAGCAGGTATTCGGGCACGACCAGGAAGATCCACAACGCGACCACCGCGTTGGCCACCGCCAGCAGGCCGAAGACCTGCGGCACCGTGAAGCCGGCCGCGAGCAGCGCGCCGACGATCAGGCTGCTGGCGATCATGAACAAGGCGTTCAGGATGTTGTTGGCCGCGATGATGCGGGCCCGGTGGCTGGCCGGCGAGCGCAGCTGGATCAGCGCATACATCGGCACGCTGTAAAGGCCTGCGAACAGCGACAGCAGGAACAGGTCCGCCAGCACGCGCCAGTGCGCCGGCTCGGCAATGAAGCTGCCCAGGCCGTACTGCAGTGCCGGGGCCACGAGCGAGGACGATGACCACCACAGGTCGCCCGCGAAGACCGTCATGCCAATGGCGCCCAGCGGCACCAGGCCGATCTCCACATGCTCGCGGCTCAGCGTCTCGCACAGCAGCGAACCCATGCCCACGCCCACCGAGAACACCACCAGCAGCAGCGAGGCCACATGCTCGTCGCCATGCAGCACGTCCTTGGCGAAGACCGGGAACTGCGACAGGAACACCGCGCCGAAGAACCACAGCCACGAGATGCCCAGCAGCGAGCGGAACACCGCCAGGTGGCCGTGCGCCAGCTTCAGGTTGGCCCAGGTCTCGGTGATGGGGTTCCAGTTGACCTTCAGCCCCGGCTCGGTGGCCGGCGTGGCCGGCACGAACTGCGCCGCCAGCCGGCCCAGCGCCGCCAGTGCCAGGCAGGCGACTGCCACCGCCTGTGCGCCACTCACCGCGCCGCTTTCGGGCAGCGCGATCAAGATGCCACCGGCCACATTTCCCAGCAGGATGGAGACGAAAGTCCCCATCTCGATCATGCCGTTGCCGCCGGTCAGCTCGCGCTCGTTCAGGTGCTGCGGCAGGTAGGCGAACTTCACCGGGCCGAACAGCGTGCTGTGCAGCCCCATCAGGAAGATGCAGCCCAGCAGCAGCGGCACCTGGTGCGTCACCAGCCCGATCGTGGCCAGCACCATGATGCCCAGCTCCAGGTTCTTGACCCAGCGCGTCATGCGCGCCTTGTCGTACTTGTCGGCCAGTTGCCCGGCGGTGGCCGAGAACAGCAGGAACGGTGCGATGAACACCGCGCCAATCACCAGGCCCGCCATGGCGGACGGCAACCAGCTGACCGAGAGTCGGTAGGTCACCAGCACCGTGAACGCGAACTTGAAGACGTTGTCGTTCATCGCCCCCAGGAACTGCACCCAGAAAAACGGCGCGAACCGGCGCTGGCCCAGCAGCGCGAACTGGCTGGGGTGTTCGCTGGACGAAGGTGCGGACATCGAAGGTCTCCTCGGGGGGCTTTGGTTTTGGCGCGGCGGGTGCCGGGTAGCAATGTAGCGGTTCAACGCACCACCTGCGGTGCGCCGGCGAGCTGGCTGCGGGCGAGCCAGCTGAACATCGAGTCGGCGGTCACGGTTTCGATGTGGTCGGCGAAGCGCTTGCTGCTCGGGTGGTCGTCGAAGGCGATGTTGGCGCGCGTGGCGCGGGCGCCCAGGCGGGTGAAGGCGTCGATGTTCAGCACCGTGGGCTGGTAGCCGCGCAGCTGCAGCCAGGCCTGGGCGCGGTGGCGGTCGGTGGCGCTGCCGTCCAGCGCGGCGGCCAGGGTTTCGAGGGCCCACTGGTTGCTCTGCTGGTAGCGCTCGGACCAGGGGTAGGCCAGCATCGAGTAGGCAGCGGTGTGCATCAGCGGCAGCCGGCGGTTGTCGTCCAGCCAGGGGCGCAGCTTGGCTTGCACCTCGGCCGTGGGCACCGCGAAAGCCGCCTCGTAGCGCCAGGGCTGGTCGAGGAAGAAGTCGCCCAGGCCCTGGCGGTACAGGCCGGCGCGGTCGGTGCCGCAGCGGTTGAGCTTGTGCACCACGCGCCACGCGGGCCGGCCTTGCGCGTCGGTGCTGCGGTAGGCAAAGCCCAGGTGCGACCACTGCAGCCCGTAGCGCCGCAGATCCTGCCCGGCGCGCGCCAGCAGCACGACCTGCGCGCCGCTGGCGTCCAGCGCCTGCGAGGTGCGCAGGGCCAGCGCCATGCCCTGGTTCACCGCGTCAACACTGGGCGGCTGCGGCGCTTCGCAAGCCTGGCCGGCGTGCACACCGGCGGCCAGGGCCAACACCAGGCCGGCCACGAGCACTCGGAGCGCTTTCATCGCGTCACCGGCTCGTTGTAGAGCAGCGAGGCGCCGATCTCGTTGGGGATGAAGCACAGCGCCTTGCCGGCCTGCGACAGCACCCAGCCGGTGCCGGTGACGACCACTGTGACCGCAGTGCCGGCGGCGATCAGCGAGGCCCCGGCCATCGTCAGGCTGATGCGCGCGCCGTCCGAGGCACGGGCCAGCACCCACACGGTGCCGGCGGCCACGGCTTGCACCGAGACCACGGTCAGCACCGCGCCGGCCGACAGCACGGCGGCCGGCACCGCCAGCGGCGTGGCCACCGAGATGGCGATCGACAGCGCCGAGGCTTCGCTGGCTTCCGATGGGCCCTGGTGGGCCAGCACCGTGTGCGGCCAGCTGGCCAGGACCAGCACCATGCCGAGGCTGACCGAGACGGCGCCGCGGGCGGTCTTGCGCACGGTCTTCGTGGCCGGCTTGAGAACAGTGGTCGTGCACATCAGCGGGTCTCCTCACGCAGGGCTTCGCGGCGGCCGGCCAGGCGGGCTTCGAGCAGGTCGGCGTCATGCGCGTCGCGCAGGGTCTTGGCCAGCGTGAACACGCTGGAGATCAGGAACAGCCACGACACCAGCAGGAAGGCCTTCCACACCGGCTGTATGCCCATTCGCCACAGGCCCCAGCCCGTCAGCCCCATCGAGAGCAAAAAGCCGCCCCACACCACCAGACGCCACATCGGCGTGTCGACCGTGCGGCGCTGGTTGTCGCGCACGAACTTGGCCAGGCCGAATGCGCTGGACAGGCAGAACACATAGCCCATCACCATGAAGGCGCGGGCTATGTCGTCGCCCGGCAGCCAGGCCAGGCCGATGGCGCACAGCGAAACGGCGATGCCGAACGACAGCCAGACCTGCAGCCGCCAGGCCGCGGTGTCGCGGCGGACGGCGAGGGACGAGACGGCGGAGGTGTCCATGTCGGTGACGGGAGGGTTGAACATGGACGCGATGTTGGCGAGCTTGCGCCGCAAGTGGCTTGCCTGGATGCTGCGTCGCGCCGTGTGGCACGTCTGGTATCGTCATTCGATACGTCACCCTCCCGCAGGAGCCCGCATGGCCAGCACCCAGGCCCTGATCCAGGTCATCAAGAACGAGCTGAAGGCCGCCGGCCTGACCTACGCCGCGTTGGCCGGCGAGCTGCAGATGGCCGAGTCCAGCGTCAAGCGCATGTTTTCGCGCGGCGAGATGCCGCTGTCGCGCGTGGACGAGATCTGCCGCGTGCTGAAGACCGATTTCGCCGCGCTCTCACGCCAGGTCGCCGAGGCCCAGCCCGAACGCCGCGAACTGACGCTGGAGCAGGAGCGCGCCGTGGTGGCCGACCGCAAGCTGCTGCTGGTCGCCATCTGCTGCATGAGCCAGTGGTCGCTGGAGCAGATGGTCGGCCACTACCGCATCACCGAGCCCGAGGTCATTCGCCACCTGGCGCAGCTGGACCGCCTGGGCATCATCGCGCTGCGACCGCTGAACCGCTACCGACTGCAGCTCGCCAAAGGCTTCCGCTGGCGCCCGCACGGCCCGGTGATGCAGTTCTTCCGCGAAGACGTGGTGCAGGACTTCTACAGCGGTGGCTTCGACGGCGAAGCCGAACTGCTGGCACTGGTGCACGGCCAGGTGGCCCCGCGCCACGCCATCGCCTTCCAGGAGCGGCTGCAGCGCCTGGCGCAGGACTTTGCGCAGCAGCACCTGTCGGACAGGGCGCTGCCGGCTGACCAGAAGCGGCCGATGACGCTGCTGATCGGCATGCGGGCCTGGCTGTTCGGGGCGTTCCGGGACATGAAGCGGTAGCTTGTATTTGTGCTGATAGATGGGTACAAAACAGGTCGTTCTGTTGCAATCTATTGGCACGCCGAAACTGCCCGGGCGACGACTCTTCAGCGTCCTGGGCAACTTGAGTGCCATATTTGCTGCGACGCCACCCAGGGCTTGGGACCAACGGCCGGAAGACTCTTCGACAGGCGAACGGTTTGAGTACGCAAGGCGGACTTCATTTTCCTGTCGCCCGCGTCTGCCAGGGCCGCCGGTCACACGCCAACGAAGCTTGAGATATTCCCGTTCGGGCTGAGCTTGTCGAAGCCTGCTGGCCATGTCCGCCGCCGTTCAGGCTGAGCTCGCCGAAGTCCGCCCGTCACCGCTCGACCCGCCGCCAACGCGTCACTCTCAGGACGGCCTGCCTCGTTGAGGCCGTGCATGGCAAAAACATTCTTGGTGAGACCCAAATCCTCCGGTCAAAATCACCATGGACTTACCCTGCCGAATGAGTTGACGACAAACCGCACGAGACGCGAAAGCTCGTTTCATTCGTGAGGCAGCACCACAGATCCAAATTGCAACCGCTACGCCATGGAACACTTGGTCGAACACGAAGACGAACAATCAAAGGGTGCCTTCTTTGTGCTGAAGGATGGCCAGCGCGTCGCCGAGATGACCTACAGCCGCACCAACGCATCACTGATCATCATTGACCACACCGAAGTCGACCCTTCATTCAGCGGTCAGGGCGTTGGGCGCAAATTGCTCGATGCACTTGTCAGTTGGGTCCGGAGCGCCGGCATCAAGGTCGTCCCGCTGTGTCCGTTCGCGAAGGCACAGTTCGGGAAAGACGCTGCGATCCGTGACGTGCTCGTCTAAGGCTCGCTTGTGAGATCCATCGGCTAGGAACTCGCGCGCATACCGAGATTTGCGGCGCCGAGGGCCGGGACTCGACGCTGGCCAACGCGATGTCACAGTGCGAGGCCTTTGGCCTGCGCCCGGACGAGGCGGCCGCCGAAGTGGTCGCCGTCATTGCGGTGGTGAACGAGTGGCGAACGCACTTCGCCCAGGCTGGCGTGGCGAGCCGGGACATCGAGAGCCTGGCCGAGCGCGTCGATGGCGACGAACTGTTGCGCCAGCGTCAGAGTTTCGATCCGGCGCAGTTTCGGGCGTCGCAGTCGAGACCCCGGAAAACGAGTCCGTTCCGGCCCACCTGACGGGCAAGCCCACCCCTCGCTCACCGCACCGCCAACTTCACGCGCCGTGACACGAAATTCCGCCAAGGTGTCCCCACGTTGAACCCCGAGGCAATCATGGAGGCCGCTGAAGCGGGCGAGCGCATCCGCAAACTTTTAGGCGTGCCAATGTGCCAGCTCATCCCTCGAGAAGCAGATGACAGCAATGGTTTTCAGAGGCGAAACTGCGGTCATGCGCAATGCCTCCAAAGACCTTAGACCAACCGGCCGCTTCGGGCGGCGGTTGTCCATTTGACGTTAAGCCAAATTCTGCGCTCGGTAGGCAATTTGAAATGATTGCGCAAATGGACGGTCTTTATGAACTGCCGAGATTCTGATAGCGTGCGCAGCGCTGCAGGCGCGAGGCATAAGCCCGCTTATGCATCACTCCCACAGCGCTGCGTGAGCGTCGCCACAGCGCCTGGCGGTTTTCCTGGCGCGGCCGGCTGTGGCGCATCCCTTGGCGTGATGGTCCGCGCAGAATTCGGCCTAACCGCCTCGTTCGAGCTGCAGTCTTCGGCAAGCCTCAGACCACAGCTCAACTCGAAACGTTAGGCCGCACATGAAGCGCTCCACACTGCTGGGTATCGTAATGACGCTAGCTTGGTGCGCGTGCGTAGCCGCGCTGGTTTACTGGAAGCGCGGAACGCTTGAGACTGCATCGCTAAACGACATTGGCGGCTTCCTGGGTGGTGCCACAGCTCCCGTGGCCTTCATTTGGCTCATTCTTGGTTACGTTCAACAGGGGGAGGAACTACGTCAGAACACAGAAGCTCTCTGTGCGCAGGAGCGGGCCCTGGCTGTACAAGCGCGCGAGACTTCTGAACTCGTCAAGAACGCCGCACGACAGGCCGTTGCGGCAGAGGTCCTCGCCACTGCTACGGACACGGAAGCAAGGCGTCAACGTGCGGCCGAGATCGCCAAAGCTCAGCCGATACTTCTAGCTCGCGGTGGGTCAGGGAGTGGTGGCGACATCCGCGTAAACGTGGTCAATGAAGGTGCGCAGATAACCGGGTTAGTCGCCGTATTCCCTGTCGGCGTTAGAGCGCACTTCGAACCTAGCGAGGTATTGCCTTCGGGCGGAACCTCGGTTCTTCACATCGCTTGGAACGGGAGCTATCCGCTTGAGTTTTCTGTCCAGTACTGTGATGCGTTACGAACCTCTCAGTTCATGCGCTACACCATGCCGCGGCCGTTTGTACTTGAGCAGCATGCAACGCCCCAAAGTGCGGCCTAACCCCTCGGTCAAGGGGACTTGCCTGCGGCAAGCCCCTTACCTCGAACGTTAGGCATTCCCCAGGAGCATGCAGTGACCGAAAGTGAAAACTACGTTCTGGATTGCATCAAGCGTTGGGTGTGGTCAGGGTTCTATTCGCCTGCGCAGATTGAATCCATGATCGACGATGTTCTTGAGCACGATTGCGATGCGCAAATGCTCCGGAACTGCATCGCCCCGGAGATTGAACTGAAGCTGTCGGCTGAGGCTGGCTGGCCGGCTACTACCGACTGCGACAGGCTCGACCGAGCGTTCCACGAGCTACATGAACAAGGAATCTGTGCCCTCGGCAACGCCGGCTACACCATGTCCGACGGTTACTCTGAGGTCAGTGAGGCCACGGCAAACGGGCCGTCTGGTCACTACAAGTCCTACTGCTTCTATCATGGCCAAGACGTTGAGCGCGCCCTGGAAGGTGGAGGCATCATGCTTGCGTTCGGAGCTCTGAATGACGATCCCGTCGAAAGCGTCGCTGTCGGCAAGATGGTTTGCGAACGCCTCCGACGGGAGGGATTTGAAGTCGAGTGGAACGGTTCGCTTGAAACACGCATCAACCTTCCAAGATTCTTGTGGCAGAAGCGAACAAATGCCTAACCCTTCCTTCAAGCGGCCTGGCCTTCGGCCAGCCGCTTAAGTCAAACGTTAGCCGTCACAAATGCGCTCTCGCTCTAGTAGCGAGCTTGCTTCTCGCGCTCCTTTCAGCATGCGGCGAAGGGGTTGCATTCGGGCTGCCGCCAACCGCAACAGCGACGGTCTACGACATGGGTACTGGCAGTAAGCGAAGCATTCAACCGCAGACTGAAACTCACCACAGGCTTGCCCTCTGGGCGGCTCGGAACCAAAGTGGCTGGCAGCCGTACTTGGCTACACCTCCTGCTCAAGGCATCGTCGTCCGAGCCGAAGAACTCGATCTTCAGTTCATTGGCGAGCGTGTTCTACTGCACTCGCGTCAAGGAATCTTCACGAAGAAGGTCACGCTAAGTGAATATGAATTCCTATCGAGCTAGAGTGCCGCCTAACCCTCCCTTCAAGCGGACGCCTGACGGCGCCGGTTAAGTCAAACGTTGGGCTTATCGGGAATCGTGAAATGCAGCGCGTCGCTTACCTCAGTTTCGAAGGTCGTCGCGCGCGGCAAAGGCCGAGCTTGCCTCCGGCAGCAAGCGCAGTTCGGCCGGTGAGTTCGGTGGAAAGCCCGGCATGCGTTTGAGTTATCTTTTGGGCAAAGCGTCTTTCCTCTGCCCAACCCGCCATTCCAGCGAACCGGCTACGCCGGCCGCTGAATTTCAACGTTGAGCCCCTTACGCAATGGCAGACTGGTCGAATCCCAAGCAACTCGTAGAACTCACGGCTTTCTACGAAATGGCGCGCAGCCATCCTGAGTCCGTTTCCGACGAGGAGTTCGTTGCGAACATCACCAAAGCCTTCTGGCCCACGAACTGCTGGAGCTACGTAGAGGCATCCTTCGCGATCATTGCTCCGGGTTGCGCCATGCGGCCTCACCTGATACGTCAATTGATCGCACATCCCATCGAGGCAATGATTGCCGGCGGACTGGAGAGTTCTGAGGAGGTGGTGGCCCAGGGTGTGACCTGCGCTACCAAGGAGAACCACTATGTTGAGCCCACAGACGAGGGAAAGAAGTGGTTGGTCG
>Ga0307514_10000419_pt1 | contig 94253 bp, 77 predicted proteins | sample 16_EM_MG_FD_203088 | JGI IMG/M metagenome (GOLD analysis project Ga0307514, IMG submission 203088) | Populus trichocarpa ectomycorrhiza microbial communities from riparian zone in the Pacific Northwest, United States - 16_EM | ecosystem: Host-associated > Plants > Roots > Unclassified | place... | reverse complement strand
TGAATCCGATACCTCTAAGCAAGAGACAGTCGAAGAAAGCACGACAGGCCAAACGCCGGGAAGAAATAAAAGACCAGACAGCTTAAGGAAACCCGAGCTCATATTATTGAGGACCTACTTAAGGAATTGGATCTACGGCAGTGGACCTTAGTAATCCAGGAAGTATCAGAGGATACTTGGGATAATAGTTACTTAGGGAATACACCCCCGTAACATCACGAGCTCCTGTAGACTCGTCAGTAAACTGCTCCGTATATCTTGACAGCTGCTCAACTCGTTGATCCTCCGTAAAGTCTCGAGGTGTAGCCGACATTTCTCGAACTATAGACATTTGGTGAATCCGACTCGGATGTATCTGGCTACGTGTATCCTCGAGCTGGATCGCGTCTTCGCTTGCCTGAAGTACACTTGCCGAACTTTGTATCCTCGTCTCTTCCTGGCCTCAAAGGTTATCGATATGGATAATTAATCCTTGCTCAAGTCCGATAATTGAAGCTAGCCACCACACACAGTGGTCTGCAAAGATATACCGTTTGCCCTGTGCGAAAGCGATGATCTTCTCAAGGACATACACATTAACGTCGTTATCATTCTCGAAAGTAATAGTCATTGGTAGATAGTACTCTCCCTCAGGGTGCTGGACTGCTGCTACACAAAGCTAATAGATTCTTAGGTATAAATATAATAGGTATAGGTATGATAAAAACGCAATAATGAATAGGCATATTGCTCCGCTGGTAGGTATCGTATTCTCTCTGGCTGTCACAGCTTGTCTTTATCATTGCAGGAACAATCTGATCTCTTCAGAGTCCCTCGAAACACTCTTCAGGCTATGATATAATCCCTCAACTGATAGCCACGTATCTGTGCATCATATATTGATAAATGCGCCTGGTAGAGGCGGCCATGCTTCCCTATGGTCAGCGTGTTCATGCATGATATCATATCGACTCATAAATCAGACCATAACTTCAACTTTGACATTTCGCATTATCTTGAGTTTATTTGGTGGTTTCTTGAAGGCTTACTGAATACCAGTTCATGCTGTGGAAACGTACACTATGACACGTATCATACATTGCAATTCATACTCATGCAAATCAATGCACGGTGTTTGCTTCTCGCTAGGCCAATGTCATAAATCCCTCAGATACGTCGTGCTTAGCGGGAGACATTTCTCGAAGAGAGTTCTTCCTAACACCGGAGTGTGCCGCACCATTACCCAACCCATTACGGAGAATGAGGATTACAGTCCGCGTACTTGCATTTGACTATCAACTGCCGTGCTTGTTGCCAAGCAGTCCCACATAGTATCCAAGAGTGAAAGAAGTATGCGTGGGTCTCAGCTGCTCAGGACTGACCCAGCTCAATACTTTCTCGTGACTAATACGCCCCCGCTAAAAGCCATATTACTGATTACTTGAGAGTCCCAGCATGGTATGTGCTTTCTTGGACCCAGCTCAAGTACCATCATTACTGTCAGGGAGAACCCCTAACATCACCCCCTTCTCTAGGATTGGTGACCTCAACGATGCTCCATCGTAAGAAGTATTCTTTTTACTAATCCTTGCATATCACAAGTATACTTCTCTTTAATCTTTTCTATTGCTTTTATTGGTATAACGTTTATCGTCCGTTGACACAAAATAGAAATTCCTTCTGAATAGAACGACTATTCTATTACCGTTCTATACTTTCTTCCGTGTTCACTTTCGTCATTCTCTCAGACTTCAAGACCAGTGACGAGACCTCAACATGGCAAATTAGACTCTCATGCATGAATCCACCTTGGAGCAGTCTCACGGTGCCAACTTGGATGCTACGTGGCAAGAACCCGACTCAAACACCAATATTTCTAAGAGGATGGAAACTTATCAGGTGGCAGAGCAGGATGGAGCAGAGCATGTAAGCAGGCTAGATAATTATGCACAAAAGCAATTCTTCACCCACTTCAAAGATATGCATGGTGCTCACAACTCCAGTAAACATATCAAAACACAAGACAAACTTGATGAAAAAGAGGATAAGGCAGTAGCTGGTTAGAATTATAGGACAGAAGCTGGATGTAATATTGGGTGGAAACACTGGGAGAAATGATTATCAATATGTGTGCTGGATATGGCGGAGTTTTATGAGTTAGTGATCAAATGAAAGGCCATACATCCAGTGCTGGCAATCAACCCATCCAAAGAATGATGGGAAACTTGGATTCAGGAAGGGCAAAGAAGGGACAGGGAGAACTATTACATAGACCATAATGAAAAGAGTCTAAACTAACAAATACACACCATTGAGTGGATATGCCAGATAGGAGAGGAAGTAATATTCCTATTAGCAGAGTTGCTGCCATGTGTTACAACAAAGTTCTACCAGTTTACGCTAACATTCTAGAAAACACGAGATGCAAGAGATATCAACCATGGGAGGGGTGTGCAGCAAATTCACCACAAAGAACAAGTATAAAAGGCCAGATATACGCAACTGCCAAAAACACTGGGAGAAAGTAGATGGGAAAAAGTGGAGAAGATTTGCAGAGATATGGGCAGTGCATACTAGGGGAAATCAGAACCCGATAGAGACTGAAACAAAATGGACTTGGTTCATTATTCACCTGCAGGAATATTAAAAGCTGTTAGGGGTTCTCCCCTAGCAGTGTCTATGGTAACCTCAGATTAGCCAAGCAAAAGGGGTATATGACTTGCTTGGCATGCATGCATACATTCAAACACCTACCCTGGGCGTCTGTAGAACTTTCAGTTACGAGTACCTTTAGCGGGTTACAAGTTGGACACTTCTCGCTTGAATTAGTTTAGACTTAGCGGATTCATTCTTGATGATACAGCAACACTGCCAGATCGAAATGGTTATAACCCTGCCGAGCGTGTTGGTTTCAACCTGATTCATTACCCGACTTTAGAGTAATTATGTCTGTTTGGAGCAGAACAAAGGAGTTCGTATCCGCAGGCACGGCAATCGTCAGCCAATATGCAATTAAGTGGGATCTGAAGTCCGGGCTCTCATGTGAGGATGATTACTGGGCACTCCCCGGCCAAAGGGAATGATCCTGGCCTGAGCATGGTGTGATTGAGGGATTATGACGTTGGCTGTTGATATGAGGCCTGGAGCATCCCTGTGCATTGGCATGTACGGAATGGCAACTGTGAGTCATTTAATCTACGCTGGTATAGTAGTGGTGGGTCGCCACGTAAATCTATGAATGCAATCATACTACAGTATAAGTTGTCATAAAGACACTGTTCCCTATATCGGCAGTGGTTTCCAGTTACTGAACCATACAAGTGTGAGATGTCGAAGTTGAAGTTATGATCTGATATATGTTATCTTGCGGTCGTGGTCTGATTCTTATCAGGTGTGTAATGCTTTAATAACACAACTGCATGAACACGATAACCATGGGGATTAGTGGCAACTTCTACCCGGGGCATCCAATAGGGAAGTAAGACGCAAAGCACATTGCAATCATTTTCATAGAAAAGAAGTATGGGTGCGCATGCGTAACATCCCGAAGAATTTTCTATAAAGAGCTCACATTGTTTCGGCAATGAGATGGACAAGCTCTAGCATTGAAACAGTCAGCGATACCTACCAGCAAAAGAAGACCTTTATTTATTATTGTGTTTTTATGATACCTATACCTATTATTATTTATATACATAAAAATCTAATAGCTTTCTATAGCAGCAGCCCTGCACCATTGATAAGTATTCTTGTGCGAATGCCTATCACCTTCGAAACCGATAACGACACAATTGTATATGCTCTCGAAAGAAATATCTTTTATGCCAGAAAGGATTAGTATATCTTTCTACCGTAAAGCGTTTGGTGGATAGCATCAATTATTGGGTTACAACAGGGCTTAGATATTTATATCGATAACTTACAGAAACGATCGGAGGCCTATCAAGTGTCTAATATCAACCAGTGCAATAAGAATAATATACATCTTGATCATATGTCACGAATTAAAAAGCCGATACCTGATCTGGATAGTCCCAATTACGGTGGCAGCTGGAGCTCGAGTGATTCTGAATCCGAACAGTTAAGTACTTCAGAGCATTCTTCATACGATCAGATACTCGATAATTGCGAGGAGTTTCTTCAAACAATCGAAGCGAAAACGAGAGACGATTGGCAGAAGAAACATGCTAATTTGTAAAGCAGTTTCTGGTAGACTTCCTCAACAGAAGAGACCCCGGAAAAGATACATGGACCAAGTAAAGGGAATCGATATGTCTGAGTCAGCCCGGAGAAAGGCAGCAGGAGAATGTTATCGTTGTGCTTGGCCAGGAGACCGCAAAGGAGGCCATAGGACTCTTGATTGTTACCGGTGGCTACACAATGAAAAAGGAACTGCTCCTTTCCCTAAAGTAAAAAAGAAACCAGCAATTTTAAGATAAGGAATCTAGGGCCGTTCAAAGTATCTATACATAGGTCATTGGAATCCCCCTAACAAAAGCTTTCCTCTCCTAAATGCCTAAGGAATTAAAGGTACCATACATTACCGTTCATCTCCCTCTGCACACTGACCAGTGTGCCCACAACTGCCACCTCAACCATAACCATACTTAATGACCAATGACTGAAATGAGACTTTTTATATTCAACTAAACTGCACAAGCAATCAGTGATGTCATGGATTTTGAAGCATTCTTAACTCCTTCCACCTCAGCAACAAGCTTCAATTTCAGCACAGTTATAGTCACTACCAATGCAGCTGCAACCACCACAGACACCATTACTGTGGCAGCCACCACTGCTGGCATTGCCCCTATAGCTGCCACCACCGCACTTAGCCAACATGACTCCTTGTCAGATACAACTTCCATTGATTGCGATCTGTGTCCTGTGCCTCCTTTACCTGAGTCATCATCACAATGCAGCCAGAACTGTGTTTCAAATTGACCTGGCAGATTACTTCAGGACTCAGTGGAAATTGGTGCTTCGGAGCTCTACTACTACCAAAGACAAGCAAATGTTATTCTGGAGATCCATGATCTTATTGGTGACACTACTAAAGCTGCCAACACCCAGGACAAGTAGCTATTGAACTTTGTGCAGTGAATTTCACATTGAAAGAAGTTCAACTACATACCTTTTAATGACATCCTTGAGTCTCTTGATAGCTACAGTAAGGTAAGAGAGATGATCCAGCAGCACCACACTGTCCAACAGAAAAGACATGAGTAATAAAAATTCTAGGAGACCTCAGTCAAGACTATCTCAGAAACCAAGATATTCCATGCGATGCTAGGAGAGGTATAAGGTAGCTGCGATTATCTGTGAACACACCAGCAAAACTTGCCGAGAACCTGAGTTAGCAAACGAATGCCTCAATTGTACATATGTCATCCACCTCACCAACCTACCCAGTCTTCTGAACCCATCAAGTATTATACATCTGTAGACTATCAGGAATCAAGACAGTGGTCAGACAATGTCTGCTGTATGCTAGAAGTAGAAATCGACTACCAAGCTATGGGCCCGAAATTATAGCAAGAGTTAATAATGCCAGGTACACATTGCCCCAGCATAGATGACCACAATCATGGGAATCGATTATGTAATATTTCACCATCAGTGCCACATACTGGCCATAAGATCCACCTATAACCTCCATCCCCCAATAAAATCAAAATGCTTCCACCTCCATTCCCCAATGAGAGAAAGAGCCATCCACCACAAACCCCATACACCCAGGGAATGGAATAGCGAAACGATAGGAGTAATCTTGGAGGTCATCAGACAAATCTTGCGGAGGATCAATATGAGGATTGCATAAGCGCTCACATCAAAAAAGGGGCCAATATGATCCTGCCAACACCCACCAATCATGATGCTAGTATACTTCCAGGGAAGTGTACTGACCCTCAGAAGAAGGGTACACATGTGCAATCAGCCATCAACTATGAGCAATGAAATTAACAGTTACAATAATCTTACCAAATATGAATAACACACAAGCTGGTTTCTAGACTGTCTCAGTCTCCATCTGCACTGCAACAGAATGTTGGATGATGGAATGAAGGTGTTACCATGATACAAGAGAAATATAGTAAACAGAGCTTCACTGATTATCAGAAAGTAGCAAACCAAGACTCAGAGTTGTTCATGGAAGTGAGGAAAGATATCACAAATGCTGTGGATGTAACGCAAAAAGAATTTGTTCAATTTGATACTTCGCATGGATACATCTTGTACTCAGCAACAGGTCAAAGGAATAGGAACTCCGAAATGATGAATGGCTGCAGCAAGTGGGTGCGTACCAAAAAATACCTCACATTTCCCATTGGGTTTATGCTTTTCTTTTTGATTGATATATATCCTCTAGGTTTATGTTTTTCTTTTGGGTATATGTTGTTTCTTTGGAAATAAGACAACATGGGATATAGAAGAAGAGAAGTGTACTTCGCTCAAAGGGTCAGGGAGGTGTTGTGCTGGGAATCTCAGTTTCTAGACAGCACTGCTCACAATGGCAGAGGAGTCCAGCAAGAGGGTAAATGCTGGGAACTTCAGGGACAATGGAGGCGAACAGGACTATAAAAGTAAATGATTGAGAGGTGATGGGGTAGATAGACATTATCTCATCATCAAACGAAATGCATGCTCTATCATTCCTTGCTTTTTGTACCACCTGCACATGCCAAGCTCTCAAAATACTTCCTATTGCAGTTGCACCTCCCACACTGTTGTTGAGCCTTCTTTGATTGATGAAAATTGTGTAGTTCCTCCCAGCCAGGTACCCTTTCATACCCTCTGACTCACATACTCTGCTCCTTGAGCAGAAACCACTGCTTCACATACATTGTGTGATATGTCCTGTTGTGATGGATCTGTTATACTGAATCTCTCTTGTAACCTAAACTCACTGTGTCTCTAAGTCTGATTAACATGTACATGAGAACTAAAGAGCACACGAATCCATCCCCACACAGCTCCAGGGTGGTATCACGACCATCAGTGCTAAACTATAGACAAAACGAAGATGGAGCATGCAAGACGCTCCTCCCAAACAATTGTCCTCTTGCTCAATATCTCTTTCCGGTAAACTTCGCATTCTGCCCCATCAAATCCAACCGGAATCACCATCCAGTGTGGCATGCTACACCCACATGACTTCGTCGTCAGCGACTATAACACGCTGCCTGTGCTTTGTGGCATATCTCGATTCCGTGGTCATTGCCTAGGATATTCTGTAGTCTCTGATCCATCTGCCATGATTGTGACAGTGGGTTGTGTAATCCCTCGACAGGGAAGTCATTTCACACAACAATCTCCTGTTCTCGTCGTACCACTAATTAAAGTCTCAGTCTTACATTACCAAGCCCAATGGCCTTGCCCGCTTTCCTGACAGCAAGCGCACAACTATCGCACACTTCCTACCTGGTATACATAGTGTACCATTCAAACCTTTGTCAATCTCTGTTAAGGTGTTCGGTGGTGGTACAGATTATATACCAACTCACCTTCGACTGGTAGGCAACTTTCAGCTGTTCCTAATACTCCTTTGCATCATTCCGAACACCCTACTACTCCATCTGTGACCTCTCCTTTACAAGTACAATGGTTGACTGTGCGATGCCATGCTGCTTGTTCCAAGCTTCAAACTCTGTCACATCTGTTGCATCCAGTGCTTTCTATGTACCATGAATAATGCTGATAGCCTGCTTCAGCTCCAAGAGTATTGCAATGTCCAAACTCTGGCTCCTGTTGTTCATACGATGATAATACTTCATTAAGACATCTGTCGATTCAGCCCTCATATCACCAGTACACAAGTCAACTCTGTCTGTACTACTCTGAAACTATATTGATCATGTCAAAATTCGAAATCTAAACTCAAGTCAAGGTTTTGAAATCAGTGCAGTGCCCAGGCTCATAACCTGTTGTCATGGGTCTGTGACGCTGAATCTATCTATTGAGCTCACCTCACTGAATTGGTAAGTCTGATTGTCAGGTACACAAGAACCAAAGTAGATGTGGCTCCAAAGCGCTCAACTATAAACCAACCCATGGTTTGACTGTACACAAATCAGTACCCACATATCCTGATCAGGTTTCGTGGAGCAATGATGATGCAGTGTCTGCTGCTCGCTTTGCCAATTTACCAGACCGGTCTTACTACATTCACCTCTGACAATATGTTACCCATGGCTGGCTAATGGCAAGACATCCCCAGCTGTCAGATGTTGGAGATTAATACCATTCATTTCTCACTGCGCGCGATACAAGAGGCATCCCCTGCTGGATGATGGGAGTGATTAATCATGCAATATTCATTACTGCTAATATCAGCCTGGGAATTGCTGCTACAGATTTATTCATCTTATTGCCTGAGAAAAGACATCTCTGTGTAATTGAGTTTTCACAATAATAATCCTGAGAACTTTCTTCACCTGAGATGACAAGTTTGCTTGATATACTACTGCTGAAGATAAAGTCCCTGATTAATCTAGCCAAAAGGTCCCAATGGATAAAAATGTTAATTTATTGCTGGTGTTCAGGAATTACTTTTCCAATCATTGGATCATGCTCTGTAAGACAGCAAACATGCCATGTCACAAATGCAAACTTCAACTAAGACATATTGATTTCATTTGTGCAGTAATAGAGAAACCTGCCACCATGAAGCCATAACATCCGTTGTTCCAATGATATGGATAGACGTTTGTAGCTGGTATTTGTCGGCATATGCATTAGGGATCAAATAGGTAATTAAACAAATATCTGTCAACGTTGATCCAGACAAGTGTATAGCATTGCATCAGCAAAATGTATGTTTGTCTCTGGAAGCGTCTGGAAGCCTCTGGAAGTCTCGGGAAGTGGTCGGACCAGAATCCCCTTGTGGTCAAATCCAACAGCATACTGGGCAGATGCAGTGACCTTCTGGTACACCATGAAGCACTGGCGAAACATCTAGGTGGACATAGGAGGTCTGGAGACGACCTGGGGCGCACCAAGGAGTGCCGATAACAAGTCTCGAAGTACCTGTATGTGCTGGCGACCAGCTTTGGAGGACCAACGACAAGTCTAGGAACGCTAATGACAAGCCTGGTAGTGCCAATGACATCATCAGCAAAATGTATTTTAGTCACTGGAAGCCTCCAGGAGTGACTAGGAGGATGTGGAGTGTAAACTTAGATGCGTCAATTTCAGGAGAATATAAGACAATAGGAAGGTATTCCTGCCGGCCTTGAGAGTAACTGGGAGCGTTGGCGACAAGCCTGGGAGTGCCAACGACAAGCCTAGCAGAACCTGGGAGCAGCGGCAACAAACATTGGAGAGCCAGCGACATGTCTCGGAGCACCTCGAATCACAGTAGAGCAGTCTGAGAAAAACAACATCTTCTTTGGGAATGCTGCTGGTGCGCTTGGAAACCATAGCTACTACTTATTGTCCAACGATTTTTAAAACTCATGTATTCAGTTTGTATTCTCATCTATGTATCTATATAGCTACCAATCGACACAAAGTACAATATCTGGACTGGTTGCAGGCGGTGCTTGAGAGCAATTCGAGGTGCGCCTGGAAATGACCATCGGGTGAACACAGATATACACTCCAAGTCCGTGGTCGAGCGAGTTTGGAAATGCAATCGGAGATCGAGATTGAATGAACTCAGAGATGCATTGGGAGGTTGTAATTGAGTGAGTTTGGAGATGAACTTGAAGGCCAAGGTTGAGTGAACTGAGACATGCACTTTGCGGCCATGATCGAGAATGTTTGGAGATGCTATTGGAGACTAAGATTGAGAGAAGTCAGAGATGCACTTGGAGCCTGTGATCAAACTAGTTTGGAGATTCACTCGGAGGCCATAATCAAGTGAGTTTAGAGATGCACCGGGAGGCCGCGATTGTGCGAGTTTCGAGATGCAATTGGAGACCAGGATTGAGTAAAATCAGAGAGGCACATGGAGGCCATGATCGAGCGAGTTTAGAAAAGCAATTCAAGACCAAGATCGAGTGAACTCAGAGATACACACCGAGGCCGTGATCAAGCGAGTTTGGAGATGCACTTGTAGCAGGCTCTGATCAAGAGAGATGGGAGGAGTACTAGGAGGTGCTCGATCTGGAGGCCGTCGATCCGGAGGCCGTCGATGGGAGGCGCTGAGACACTATTCATCAATTAGTCAACTCGAAACCCGGGAATGTGACGATGGGACTTTAACTTTGATGCTGCGATGGAGAACTGGCTGGTTGCGGTCGATCGGTAGGGAGGCACGCCGGATATTGAATCTACAACCATGGGTCAACCCGAAATCGTGAGAATAAAGGGACTACAGACAATCATAGGTGTATACAGTACTCCGTGAAGGCTGTACTGGGTGTATGCTGGACTCGGTGTATGCTGCACTCAGTGTTAACCCACGATGATGGAATGGAGAGATAGAGAGGGATGACTTAACTTTGTGTTCATGCAATGATGGTAGAGTTGTGGACGAGAAACAGAGACATCAGGGTTGAAGATGAGAACGATATGGAGGATCCACGCGGCCATGAGAAATCAGAAGGACAACTTACCTGATTGGGTTTAGAAGACCTCGTATCGATGTAATTGCCCCCCAGCTAGGGACTCGTACTTGCCATATCGGGGATGGTCAATTGACTCGCACACGAAATTCTGTCAAGTCCCAGTTTCTCAGATGATTTCCCCCATCTCCTCTGATCTCTCTCCTTCTTGTGCTCAACTCTACCATCATCTAAGAACACGAAGTTAAGTCATCCCTCTCTATCTCTCCATGCCATAATTATGAGTTGACACCAAGTACAGCATACACCGTGTACAGCATCATCCCAAGATCGACAGTCTCCCGCTCTCAGCCAGTTTCTCATCTCTCGGCAGATGTTGTTGTGTTCAACTCTCTACATTCCCACAATTACAAGTTAACCAGTGAATAGAGTCTCAGTAGCCATCGCGCCTCCCTCCAAATCGACCGCCTCCAAGTATTTCTGCAATTTTGCTCGATCATAGCGTCGGAGTGCATCTCTGAGTTCACTCAATCTCGGCCTACAAGTGCATCTCCGAACTTGGTCGATTGCGGCCTCCAAGTGCATCTCCAAACTTGGTCGATCGCGGCCTCCAAGTGCATCTCTGAGTTCGCTCACCATTGGTCTCCAATTGCATCTCCATACTCGCTTGATCACGGCCTCCCAGTACATCTCCAAACTCGATCGATCACGGCCTCAGGGTTTATCTCTGAGTTCAATCAATCTCAATCTCCAATTGCATGTCTAAACTCGCTTGATTACAGCCTGAAAGTGCATCTCCAAACTCGCTCGCTCACGGCCTTGGATTATAACTCTGAGTTCATTTGATCCCGGCCTCCAAATGCATCTCCGAACTTGCTCGATGATGGCCTCCAAGTACATCATTAAGGAGTGACAGTGAGCCTACACAGATAGAGGGTTAATGGAAGTGGAATGAGTGATGCGGAGAATATATTCGGGAGACCCCGGAGTACATAGAGATCATCCCATTTTCATCTCCTCTTGTCATACAACGAAAATACACTTTGTCTTTTCCAACTTTTGATCTCACTTGCTCCGTTCGAGATTTCGTGGATCCTCAAGGCCGGGTGGTATCCTATCTTCTGACCTTCTTCCTACGCACCTCGAGCTAGAACCGTTCTGCCTCACTAATTCTGTTTGGATGTCGCGAGAGGTGTGGCGGAATGTTGATGGTTGGCTCTCTGCCTTCTAGCTCCGTTGTTTCAACACAATGGCCTCCACTCGGTGCATCAATCAGTTCTCTCAAACAGAGTCTCCAGGTACTCCTCCGATTATGCTCGACTACCAGATTGACCATATGTATATATACAGAGATACTTAAATAATGCATGCCATATTATGAGGTAATGAATCTTGTGACAGTAACAAAGACGAATAGACGACATCCCTTGTGCTTACGAAACCCTTAGAACTACGGCTTTGAGAATATGGTACCAAGTGTCCCGCAGAGCTGCTCTCAAAGTCTCCCACAGACCTGTGCAGAGGTCCCACCTGCTCCAAAACTTGAGTATTCTAATAGTCAAATCTCATAGCGTCCTGAATGCACATCCATAACTGCAGGTGCTTTCAGGAGCACCGGAGAATGCTATCGCGGAGTCCGAGAGCACTTTGCAAAGCTTGAGGGGGGGCCTGGGAGCATCTGGAAGTACATAGAAGCACTGGTGATGGCGACCGGTGTGTCTGGGAGGTTTGCCTGTGGCTTCCGGACTGATTTACATTGTGCTGATGATTTCTGGAAGTGCCAATGTGAAATCTGGGAGTGCCAACAACCAACCTGGGAGGACAATGGAGCGCCAGGAACATACCTCGTAACACCTCCAATTGCCATCGAGATCTCTTCGAAAACATCATCTTCTTTTTGAACATTGCTGCTGTGCCTGGAAATAATAGTTACTACTGACCATTCCATGATTGTTAAAACTCATGTATTCAGTTTGTACTCTCATTTATGTATCTATATAGCTACACATTCTCAAATGGTATTACAGAACTGGCTGCAGGCGGTGCTTGAGAGCAATTCATGGTGTGCCTGAAAACGACAAGCTAGTAAACTCAGAGATTCACTACGAGGCCATGATCAAGCAAGTTTGGACATGCACTTGTAGGTGGTAATCGAGCATATTGACAGATACAGTTGTACGCTATAATCGAGCAAGTTTGGAGAGACACTTGGAGGCTGTGATCTTGTAAGTTTGTAGATACACTTGAAGGCAGTAATCAAGCATATTTGGAGATCAACTTGGATGGTGTAATCGAGTGAACTTAGATATGCACTCCGAGATCGTACTCAAGGGACTTAAGAGAGATAGATAGAGCCCATCATTGTGCGTACTTGGAGACCATAATTGACTGTGTTTCACGATACAGATGGACTCTGTGATCACATAAGTATGGCAAACGGCATGGAGGCTGTGAAAGAGCATATTTAGCGATACCCTTGGAGTCAGTAATCGAGAGTATTTGGAAATACACCTGGAAGCCGGAATGGAGTAAACTTGGAGATGCACTGCGAGAAGGTGATTGAGTGAGTTTGAAGATGAACTTGAAGCCAATAATTATACAAATGTGGAGGGCATGATCAGGCAAGTTTGGAGAATCACATGGATGCCATGATCAAGCAAGTTTGGAGCTGCACAAGGAGGCAGTATGCATGCATATTTTGAGACAGACTTTACAGGCCATAATCAAGTGAATATAAAGATTGACTCCAAGATTGTGATCGTGCGAGTCAAGAGACCCACTCAGAAGCCCTGATTATACGAACTTGGAGGCCGTACTGGAATGAGCTTAGAGATACACTTGGAGGCCATAATCATGTGAACTTGGAAACTATAATTGAGCAAGTTGGACGACACACATGGGACCTGTACTCAGGCAAGTTTGGAGATGCACATGGCGGCAGCGGTGGCTTTAACTTGGAGGCCGAAATTGTGCACGATTAGAGACACACCTTGAGGCTGGGCTCAAGCGAGTATGGAGATGCATTTGGAGGCTGTGGTCGAGCGACTTGGCAGATGAACTTGGAGGCTGTAATCGAGCAAGACTGATGGGTTAATTGGAGGTGGTCATGCTGGAGGTCGTAGTTGGGGACGGAGGAGTAATGGGAGAACAACCACTATGCATTGGTTTACTCTGATTTTTATGAATGTAGCGAATATAGTACATCCTGGTAGGCCCAGTGATGAGAGACTGGCCAGGAGCTGGACACAATAGTTCTTGGGAAAACTCGGTATGGGGTGTATGTGGTACTCTGTGATACTATCCTCGGTGTAGGCTTATTTTGATGTATGCTGTATGCGGTGGATGCTACACTCGGCATATGCTGCACTTGGGTCATGCCGTACAAGGAATATGCTGTACTTGGTGTATGCCGTACTCGGCTGTGCGGTACTGGGGGATATTTCATGTTCATGGCATGGAGAGTGTTACCGGTCATGAAGTCTAAGAGATGGACGACAGAGAAGGAACATTATTGCAGACTGATAAACAATTATTTTGCAAATAACGAATGATAAAAATGACAAACAACATGATGTTAACAACCGATAAATGATACCATTTTGATGACTGATAAATGATACAATGTTGACAAACAATAAAGAATACAATGTTGACAAACAATACACCGAATGAGTTGGTAACACTATGAATGGAGGTACAAGAGATGCACACATGTGTTGTGCGGGAGCTGTGCGGGCAATTATAATGTCCAAGGGAATATATGCGGCCTGTAGACATTCAGTGTGATCTTGCCTTGAGGCTATCAAGTTCACTTCTCAAGATGCAGCAATCGTTGGGTGACCGATTCTAGAGAAGGCGGTGACGTTAGGGGATTTCCCTTAACAGTGTTTACGCTACTTGAGTGAACTCAAGGCGTACATGTCATGAGGCTTATGATACGTGGTGTGAGAGCTATCTGCCCTGGAGAAAATTTCAAATAGTCACGAATACCTAAGCGGGTATGAGTGGGACACATCCTGATTGAATCAGCTGAAGGTTAGCGGATTCATTGAAGCATATGCTGCGGCAGCTGATTTGACGATGCAACAACACTGCCAGATTAAAAGTGCTACAATCATGCTGAGCGTGTTGTGTTCAGCCAGATTCATTTTCCAGATACTAGCAGGATTTGTCTGATCGGGTAGAGCAAAGGAGTTCATAATACAGACTAGACAGTGGTTAGCCAATATGGGAGAAAGTAGTATCGGAAACCAATCGTGTGTTCGTGCAGAGCAACTTGAGCACTCCTGGGCCAAAGAAAATGCTCTCGGCCTGACCATAGTGTGACTGAGATACTATGATGTTCGCTGTTGATATGAGGCCTGAAACATCCGCGCATATTGGTTTGTGACGGAATGGCCTCTGCATGAATCACCCGTTTAAAGACAATGTGGTGCGCATTATGTAATCTACATTTGCATAGTATCAGCTGGTCGTTGATTAAACCTATGACGCATTGGTACTATAGTATTAATTGCGGAAAGTACATTCCAATCAAATTAGGAAACGTGTTCAAATTACCGAACTATATGTGAACACGACGCCCAAGTTGAAGTTATGGCCTGATATATGATATCGTTCAGGTGTGGCCTGAATCCTATCAGGAGCGTAACTCATTGATACCTCACCGGCATGAACACGATCAGCGAACGGATTCGTGCCAATCTCTACCATGCGCATTCGTGTACTGCTTGCCTTCGAATGCATGCGTACGTATCTGAATGTCAGGCGCAAAGACAGTTGCTATCAGAATTGTGGAAACTATATATGGGTGAGCATGCTTAACATCCTGCGAAGTTTCTAGAAAGAGGTCACATTGTTCTGGCAATGAAAAGAGCAAGCTCTAGCAGCGAAACACACAGCAATACCTACCAGCGAAAGAAGACCTATAATTATTATTGTGTTTTCATGATACCTATACCTATTATTATATAAAAATTCTATTAGCTATTTGTATCGGCAGCCCTGCATCTACGATAACTATTCTTCCGGGTAAGAGTGTCAATACTATACTCAAAAACGGATTCACCCAATGAGCATTGGCTTTGAGAACGGGGTCAATGTGTTATTGTGGAGCTTTGCTAAGTCGATCGTAACGTTCGAAGCTAAACGTTATTTATTTGCAGCCCAGTGCACCAGGTGGATTTCAGCGATTATAGGATCACAACTTGCGCTAGTCCATTTCATAGACAACCAACGGTTTCCTAGTGAATCAAGGATGGAGGAAAGTCAACCTCCATTGGTATCTTCGAGATGTGAACCAATAACCACTGAATTAAATCAGCAGAAACAAAGTTTTGAAATACGAATTGATCAGGTGTTGGATCGCGCTGAGAATTCTATATGACCATCTGAAGAAGCTAGGGGACAATTCATTACCAATCCATTGCAGCGAACTGGGAAAGGCCGTATTAATCCTTTACCATCTACAAAGGCCAATCTCAAAAAGGCTAGACGTCTAGTAAAGGACTTAGAAAAATATTCACAGGATCTTGCAGAGATCAGGGCAACGATTATCAAAAACCTCCCCAAGGAATTAAAACAATCTAGGGCTGTGCCTAATTATCTATACTTATTATCGAACCTCCCCCCAAACAGATAGATTGTGTAGGATGACTTAACTTCCTGTTCTTAGTACATGGTACAGTTGAGAACCATAGTGGTGAAAGGACATGGGGGATATCATCATAACCTGCAGGGTCTTAAGAGAATATTCAGTGCTAGTCAATTTCGCATTCCCCATATGGCACTGGTGCTGTGCACATAGATTGCGGTCTATTTTATTGAGTGAGGGTCAACGTCAAAACTGGATGTTTGCTACATTGGAGGTCTGGGTGGACAACACCCCGAAATCATCAATTTGCGTGTAGTTCGACCGTTATTTTCCATCTTGTCAGGAATGGGCGGGGTTTCAGCGGGTCACCCAGCGGTTCCATCTGTAGATTGATATAATACTTTTCATTTTGCTGTTTAATAATTGTATCTCATGAGAATCACATATTCAACAGCCAATGATCTTGTTTTACATGTGTTCCAGTTTGCAACATCCATTATTTTGGAATCTGTGTTTTTCCTTGTATATGTTGTATTTTTCCCTATAAAGGCAGTCAATAGTTCAGTTATGTGCTTATGTATCCACACCATGCCTTGATTAAACATTGTGCAAGACCAGAAATTATTGACACTCTGTTGACTATCGTTTTCATGATGGGGTAACATATATGTCATGAACTGCTTTGGTTGAAAAGGCCACCATTACTTCATGAATGAATTATTGCTACAAAGCAACACTTTGATTAGCCAAGATGCGAGACCAAAAATGGTTGATTCTCCATTGACACCTATTTTAAGGATGGGCCAGGGAGCAGGTCACTATTCATTTTGCCCCTAATGGCGGCCAATACCCTATTTATGCATATTTGCAACCAATCGCCAGTTAGATTACGCAAGATGCAAAACCAAATATCATTCACGCTCTATTAACCCTCATATACCGAATGGGGCAGGGAGCAGGTCTCTGTTGTTAGTGACTCCAAAGACGCCCAATACCTCATTTATTGATGTTTGCAACCCATCCCCACATACATTACCCAAAATGCACAACCATAAAATCATTGGCGCACTGTTGATGCACATTTCCAGGATAGGGCATGAAGTATGTCACTATTGTTTCTGCCTCTGAAGGCAGCCATTACCTCATTTATGGAGGTTTGCAACCAATCACCACTTAGGTTACCCAGGATGCAATGTGAAATATCATTGACCCTTTGTTGATGCTCATTTTCAGAATGGGGTAGTAACCGTATTACTTTCTCTCTTGCCAATAAAGGCTGCCAATATGTCGTTTATACATAACAGCAACCAAATCACTTTGCAATTACTGTGCTTACAATACCAAAAATCCTTGACACTTGGTTGACACTCATTTCAGTCCATTGCCCTTTCAAAATCTGCTGCCATGGATAATTGCATTCATAATTAATTCAACTTATTGGTTGTCTTGCTGCCTGATTGACACTTGGATCTTTGGCAAAGCCGAGCCCAGTAATATTCTTGCACATGTCGCTGTCATTCTATTAAAGTTTATACAACATGCAACATAATTCATTTTGCCCACGATACCTTAGTATATTAAACAAAATTCACATTTGAATGATCAATATGCTCCCAAATTATTACTCTAAATGAATTTCTTGGTCAAAGTATATAAAGAGCCTGGTGACAATATATTGACATATTCTGTCATACTATTTCTTGTTCCCTTCATTCCTCCATGTTTCCACTTTATTGGCCATCATAAACACCTTTTGAACCTTTGACTTTGACCTCAGTGTTGACAGAATCAATCCGGGAACATTCAGTGCGGCACTCCAATGCCGCTGCTCTGAAACTTCTGGATTCTTGATCATATTGTTTAGCTGGATGTCAGATTCATTGTCTTCTTCCCTATCCTCTTCGCTGTCATTTGGATTATCGAAGTCACCATTCCAGTGAAGCCACTTTTCGATGCCTGAAATACTATCAGGTGCACTATCCATATCACATTCAGCTGGATGGCGGGTGATTTTTTCGACTCGGCGAACGTTTAATACTCAAGTTCGACTCCCAGGGAGGGCCTTTACTAACCAAGCTGGTTGCACTGGTGATTTTTCTGTCAATATAAATGCAGCCACAGCATCATGTTGAATGTTTGACCAGCACCCTCTGACGATCTATTGAATATCTGATATGTACACTATCGCTGTATTCTCAGCATGAGATTCCTTCTTTGTACCGTGCAGGTTTTGGCCGTCCTGTCACATCTCTACTATGTCATAGACCATGGCCATTCTGTGCAATTGTGTTTCCTCTGCCTCGGTCGTCATTTCCTAACTATTTTCAGTATTCGTCATATCCAATGGTGGGTAATCACCAGACAATATACCATTGTTGAGTTGAGCAACATATGTTGCGACTACCTTTTTGTGATGAGTCCCACCGGTGGTTTTTGACTGCCTGCAGGCTGCGGCCGACAACGTCTGGCCCAAGGGAATAACGAGCCTGCTCTCCGACAGCAGGTGGTAATATAGAGAATATACCACGTGCCACATTTGAGAGATTGATATACAGTAAGTGCATTTCTTCTTGTTGACGCCACCAGCTAGTGATATCTGGTATCCAAAATGACATGTTCATCTCGATCAGGTTGGAGTGGTAACCATCAAGATTTGGATGAATTAGCCCTCTGTTCTGTCCTAATTCAGTTAGTGAATTCAAATCGACCCTTCAGGATATCAATCAGAGTGCTGTTCGATCATTTCGTCCAGGTTTTATATCAGCCACATCTTTAGTCATGAAGCATTCATTATCATTGCTGGACAAATCCGATGGATCATACAAAGATTAACCAGATCTTGACCCCTTTACAGAGAGGACGATATTGTTGCTTTGTATACTTTCGGGTTGAATGACTGGCAAAAGTCTATGTTTAGAACAGTATTCATTGTCCACATACTTCAGAAACACCACCTGGTATTGGGAAATAAAGGAAGTCTCTTCCTCAGGATTAATATCTATTCCCTTGTCCCACTTTCCAAAGGATACCAACTGGTAGAAAAGATCAGTGATGTGTGCTAAAAAGAGATGCTTACCCATCATTGGAGTAAGTTCAGCATAATAGTTGCACACCTTCAGGCACGTAAACGTCATGGCGAAGTATATATATTCTTTGCATTGAGTCTTTGCCTTGGTTAAAGCTCGCATAACGCTATCCATATAATTGAACATGTCATTGTAGACAGTGATAATGTTGTGCAGAGTAACTGTGTACCTTTTCGACCTCCAGAGGGTACAGTACCACAGTGGCCTCAAAAATTCAATGACAAACTTGAGGATGGTACATTCATCCTGTGTCGTTATGAGTGGCCAGTAATCACTTTAGTTTGCATTTGTGAGTCACCTGCGGGTGAATTATCATTATCAGTGCCACGCCTAAGTAATTTCATTGTTGGAAACCACCATGACTTCACATCAATTATAGGTAGTACTGCAATTCATACTTTGGCTTGTTGACAGCCAATGAACTTGTTTTGAAGACTAGGTGTGAGCGTGATGAATACAGCAATCATTCACAGCTAGGTGAAGGTCAGTTTCAGAACTTTCAAAATATCTTTAAATAAGTTCTTTATCAATTATCTTTGCTGAACCTGGTCCCACGGCTGACACCTTGTTAATTCTATCATTGCCCTCTTTACAAAGCGTTTGACTGTTCTCAATGTCTATACATTCATTCTCTCCAAATTTCTAATCGCTTTTGTGGTCTTCATAACTCTTGGGGTGGCCTTCTCCACCCAGACTGCTAATGAATGCATCTAGAGCACGCTGATTGGGATGTGCCATGTATGGTATGTGGTTTCTCAATGCAGGCTACCCAATTCTAGCGGCCTCAAAGGTTGAATGTAACTTGCAAGTCATCATTTAATTGGAGGATGCGTTATCAGTAGTAATTCCATTTAAACAGCAGTCATTAAGCTCAAAACAATTACCAACTTTCTCCAAATGTATGGCTAGCCAGGCTCCTGTTTGTTTACCCTTGACCAAACCTCATCAATAAGCGTTCAAAATCAGATAAGAATACTCTACCAACCTCATTGGATGCACGCTAGACTTCTCCCAGTACCCATTTTTGATCCATATGGTAAGTAATGACCAATGTTATTGCTAAGTTGTTTGTTGTTATCCACCTGTCTAAAGTTAAACTAACTTTATTTCTTGATGGCAATTGTTTTTTAATTGCATCCACTGACAGTGTGTACACCATTCTGCAAATGTTGCTAAGCTTGCTGGAGGACGGCTGCACCAACATGCTTCGTAATGCTTTATATGACCATTGTAGATTGATGTTTGATTTAGCATTGCATGGAATATTAGCTGAAAATGGTCCTAACATGATATAGTAATTCAAGGAGTCCTGGTGAAATTTAGCAGTTTGAAAGTCCCTCAATTCCAGTTTGGAGCGTTTTGTCTGTCTATTGAGTTAACTTGGATATAACGAAACATCGGCAAAAGTGCAAATCGACTATAGGCTGTGCTATGCACACCCGAGCACACATGGAGATTAAAGCAAGCATCTTGTAAGCCCCAGTGCAACACGCAGCCGATAGTGATCTATAGTCAATTCATAGTGATGTGTGCATGGTCCTATGGAAATATACACTGCTGCCGGCCAGAGATGGACATATACATGTCATTGCTGCCTTCTGTTACATTGGTGCTGTACACACAATCACTGCAAGTCTGCTTTGGAGCCCGCTGGTGCCGGACAGCCTGCTCCAAAGCCTGGGTGAGAGCCTGATTGAGAGAGCAGCGCTTCAGGAGAAGTAGAGTTTTCTTTCACTGGAAGCCTTTGGCCAATGGCAAACTCTGAGTTCGTGGAAGCTTTGGATAATGGAAGGCTCTAAGTCTGGGTGCTTTGGCTAATGGAAGACTCTAAGTCTGTAGAAGGTTTGATGCTAACATTGATGTAGCCAACCGACTTGTCTAAGTGCTTCTGGTGCTGAGATCTCCATCACCGACACCATTACTATTGCTGTCATTAATATCGCCATTATCACCATTGCCATTATCACTATTGACATTATCACCATTGCCATTACCACCATTGCAATTATCACCATTGCCATTATCACCATTGCCATTATCACCATTGTCATCATCACCATCAGCGCCTGCCCAAATGCGGACACATACTGCCCGCAAACAATGGGAAGCAAGCAGCATATTCCGCTATAATATCAGAGTCGGAAATCTGCTCTCCCCAAGATCAATTTTGCTACCATTCCTATAGAATCTAACTGTGCGATTGTCAACACTATGGTCGTGAGGCATCGTGAAATTACATCTCAGTGGGCGCGCTCCAGATGAGAGTAATACCATGATTTTGACTGAGGTCATGATTTTGGCAGCTCGCCAATCGCTACCCGCCACCTGCAACCTGCCCCACACCACCCACCAAACACTGCTCGCCACATGCCACCTGCCACACACCTTCCGGTGCCTGGCATCTGCAACCCAACAAGTATCTCGATTGAGCATGTAAGGGATCTTTCGGAATGAGTAGAGTTTTCCACAGGAAGCGTTTGGCCGATAGAAAACTTTGAGTTTGTGGATGGTTTGGCTAATACAAGGCTCTAGGTCTGTGGAAGCATTGGCTAGTAAAAGGCTCTAAGTCTGTGGATGCTTTGATGCTGACATTGACGTAGCCAACCTACTTGTCTAAGTACTTCTTGTGCTATGATCACTATCATCAACACCATCACTATCGGCATTGCCATTGCCATCATCTCCATCAGCCCCAGACCGAATGTACACACATACGCCCACAATAGATGGGATGCAGGCATCAGATTGCGCTGGATAACCTAAGTCAGAGATCTGCTCTCCCCAAGTTCGAATTGTCTACCTCTGCCGCAAAATCTAAGGCTACAATTGTCAACACCATGACCATGAAGCATCATGAGATCTTAGAATGGTGGGCATGCTCAAGATAAGGTTCTGACTGTGATATTGACCAACATCATAATTTCAGCCGCCATACGCCACCCGCCATCTATTTCACCACATGCCCCATGCCACCCACCAAACACTACCCACCTTACACCACCTGCCTCACGCCTCCCAGTGTGGCTGCAAAATCTATTTCTCATCTCCACCGCCACTCTGGGTGGCAGAGGACTGAGCAAATGCAGGTGTGCGGAGATACAGGGATGACGGAGATGGACTGGGCGACAGCGGTGGATGGAGAGACAAGGGTAACGGAGATGGACAGAGTGATGGGGAGTATATATATGGTGGACCCTGTGGTTGATTGAATCTCATCCCATCTTGTACCACATCATCATATTATCCTATCATACAACGAATTACACACTCTATCTTCTAATCTTTTGATTTCCTTAGGTCTTTCTGAAATTTTGTGGATCCTCATGGCCGGGTAATATTTTATGTTGCTACCTCCTTCCAATACTCCTCGAGCCAGAACTGCACTTTCTCAGGAATTCTTTGGGAATGCTGCGAGATGTGCGGCGGAGTGTTGAAAATGAACTCTCTGCCTTCCAGCTCCGCCATTTCACCAAACCAGTGCCTGACTTCTACCACCCAGCAAATGTTTGGATTAAGCATGCAGGAGCGTACATGGGAGTATATAGTCAAGTGCGATTCGGAGTGTCTTCCCCCTTGAGAGCATACTGCTGAGCGGCACAGGGGTGTACTGGCAGCATAATCGGAGGTGTTCTTGGGATTGTCTTCAGAGCATACTGCGGAGCATAGAGATAAGCAGGCTGGGAGAGTGTCATGGAGTGCAACTGGGCGTGTACTTGAGAGCGTGCTCGGAAGTGTGATTGAGAGCCTCTTGAAAGCCTACTTGGAAGCGTATGGTCCAGCAGGCTAGGAGTGTACCATCGAGTGCAATTCGGAGCATCCTGGAGAGCATGCCCGGGAGTGTACTTGGGAAGGTACTTAGAGGAGTACTTGGAAGCATACTTGGAGTCAACTTGGGAGCGTCTTGACAGTGTAAGTCAAGCATGCTGGGAGTGTACAGTGAAGTGCAATCAGGAATGTACTTCAGAGTGTAGTTGGGAGCATGCCAAGAAGTGCATTTGGCAGTTTGGTTTCAAGTTTGTTGAATCCCGCATGATGTATAGCATCAAGTGCACAGAATTGCATGCGTATCACAGTAATCATGTCAATGCACATGTCCAGAGAACCTTATAGTGTCACATGTCAAATATGCTATGGAACGCCGATGAACAAACAGCTTCTCTATGAGTTACACATTGCGTAAGAATAACTTTCCCAATGAAATTTCAACTTTGACTTCCCTTTGCAAACTTACAATTGTAATTCCTCAAGTATCTTGCCTCTTCAGTAAGGCCAAAGTTGTTCCATCCAACAATCGACTACTCAATTCTGTCACCTCCAACCCAGTTAATTTGTTTATTTGTGTAATGTGCATCATGACCAGCAAGTGTTTCGCCAGTAAGCTGGTCCCATGGTCTGATGGATGGCGAAGAACAAGATGACAAACACTACATATAATGCCTGTTATCGGGGTTCTGAATTCCAATAATCAATACAACATTTATTGAATTAAGTCCAGCTGCCTATCGGTTCTTCTTCATTCCTTGTCGTATCCTAAGACTCAACCTCTACGCCTCAACCTTCCAACAGCTTTCATGTCCACTCGATCCCAATGGTCACAGCCTTCTTCTCTTACATGGATTATTCCTCATAGTAGAGTAATCACTGTTTGGATTATTTGTCGAATTGAAATAACCCTGTAAGTAAATAGCGATATACCGAGTAATCAATCCTGATGGAATGCGAGAGAGGATGTTTCATGTTTGCGATGAGGATTGAATGCTGCTCTTCCAATTGACAAATGAGATAACCGATTTATTCCATACTCTTTTCAATTGCGTATTGAGATTGTGTCAACCTGTGACTGGAGATACAATGATTGATCACAAAGATGAATGAGGGAAGTAATGGTGAAAATTTTGTAGATTGAATTCTTCATACTATGTTAAGTTCGTCTTCGGTATTCTGAATGTTTACTGCTGATTTCTGCGTGAGCTTTTTCTTCTGATTGCTAGAGCAATGTGATCTCTTTCTAGTCGTCTTTGAGGGCTTGCACGCTCATACTTCGACACTATCTTCATGTTGCTGATGATCGCTTATTGTGGTCACCTCATGCTATTTCGGGTTCCGCCCAGTGATAGATGCCACGTATCCCAGTAGGTCATTGTCTTCATGTAGTGTAGTATCAAAGCATTATGCTTCTGATTACAATCAGGCTATCCATTGCATGATACCATGTCAGACAATATGACAGATCGAGCTGAATCTTAGACATCTCGCACTCCGTTCGCTTCAGTAGTTAGTACATCAGCCAATCATAGTTGGCAGTACTGATCACAATTACTACGTCACCTTGAAGGCTGTTTCCCATGCATCATAGATTTAATTGGCGACCAACCGCAACAATACCAATATAGAACTGGATGTCTGAGGTCTTTTCAAAAACGAGTTCTGACCATGCACTGCACAGTAACTCAAATCTTTGAGCAGGGTTGCTTGCGGCCTCATTTCATCAGCCAACGTCACAATTCTTTCAGTCACATCAGACTTAGGCTGAGACTAATCCCTTTGAGTGGGGAGTACCCTGGTAGTTGGTATGGCTTGAGGCAGTAAGCCAGAAGTCCCACCTACTCGCTAATCGACAATCGACTTCTGTCTGTGTGAGTTGGAGTAGTCTCCAGTCGAATCAGACATGACTATCCAGAATCAGAGATTGTGAATGTGGTTGAAAGTTATGTCCACAGCTGGAGCAAGCTCTACTGCGATGACATCATTACTATATCAGCTTAAGTGAATTCGGTAGGCCGTGAATCGTGCTTATTCATTTGACATGTGATTCTTATGTGTCCCCCGCCCAAGGACATATGACTGGCTTACTTGCAACGTCATGAATACTTGTTGTACATATCACGGGACTTGCCCAAGAGTAACTCCGTGACATTTAATGAATATGGAATGTTACAAGTACTGTTAGCAATGGGTGTACATTCCCTGGTCGGTTCCGGGTCCAGTTACAACCCCGAACCGAACCGTTGCAACGGGTTTCCACACAAAACCCGCTCCTGAAAAGTCAACATTTCTTGCTCCAATTAAGTATTTGAGTTCTGATTGTATCACAACATGATCAATACGTAGATTGTGCAGTTTTAGTCGCTCTTTCCCCTCCCGCTTTTAGATTTGCGATCCGACAAGTATTCATTGAGTCGTGATTGAAAACCCGCCAATTTCGCTTAAATTCAGCATTTATTTCACAGCCACTCAACGAATATCAGTCGGATCGCAAATCTGAAAGCGGGAGATGAAAGAGCGACTAATGCTGCACAATTTACGTACTGATTATGTCATGATACGATCAGAACTGAAATACTTAATTGGAGCCAAAGTTGGAGGAACCTGAAAATGGAACCGCGGTCCGCTTCAATCCCGTCCCCGAAGCTGGTGAGTACCCCTGTTTTCCGCGTAACAACCTGGGCTGGATCATCCGGTCCGGTTCCAAACCCGGACCGCAGCCGGGTAACCCGGAACCGTCGCTAACACTAGGTACAAGTACCATTATCGCTGTTAAGGGGATACCCCTAACAATTCTAGGGCTGCGGGTCTCCTGTATTACACAGTGTAAATAGACTCACCACGAAGGGGCATGTCCAGAATTATTCCACCCAATAGAATGCTTTGTACGTACATTCATTGATGTCTACCAGCCATCCGATATCATTTGGAACGTACGATTGCTTAATTGACGAATTTAGACACGTTCATGTATGGACGATATCCCAACCTCTAGCTGCGAGGTACTTGAAGATGTTGAATATGCCATCACGGTAGGAATTCGATAGCTGAACTATTCAACTTACAACACTGTCGAGAGTAACAGTATGGGCAAGTTGCAAGGTTGTTCGTAAATATGGACTCTAGGGCTACAACCAAGAAAATGGCAGATCTGTGAAACATTCGATACATATTTCTAAAGTGGAATAAAAGGACAGATTGAAAAGACTGGGCATTAATAACTTGATTTGTGAACAATGGCGTGCAGTTCATTGCTGTGCACCGTACTGAGCCCCCCCAAAGACTGTCAAGGCTCCGTTGGCACTCAATTTTAGTAGGTAGTTGTGATATCCTCACTTACATTTTGGCCCATATAAGCGGCTGGTATTTGGATTCTGGGTCAACGCAGTTGCATAGCCCTTTGATTATCCACGATTGCAAGACCAAGTATTCTTGACATGGTGTTGGTGCTCATTTTTAGGAGGTAGTAGCAGTATCATCACCAGTATATTTGCCCATAATGGTGGCCAGTACTTTGATTATGGGTTACCATCATTCCATAGCCATTTGATTATATAAAATTCAAAATCAAAAATCATTGATGCTCCTTTGACGATCATTTTTAGGAGGTAGTAGCAATATTGTCCTTGGCATATTCGCCCCAAAAGGATGCCAATACTGTGATTGTGGGTGAATGCCATTGCACAGTGCAGTGATTATCCAAGATGCAAAACCACAAATTGTTGACGCTCCGTTTACGCTCATTTCTTTGATGGTGCAATCACAGTGTCACTGTCCTTTTAATCTAAAAAGACATCCACTACTTTCTCTTTGGACTTATGTGCCTATGGATATCTTTGTTAGCTGAAGGGGTAGGACTCAATGTCATTGATGCTTCATGGACTCTCACCCTAAAGACATACTATCAGTCATTGGATCCTCAGAAATTGCACTCAAAATGCATCCAGTTATTATTGACACCTGACATATCATGTCTATGGATAATCGTTTCCATCCAACAGCTGCAAGGCCACTCAGATTCTTAGCCACCACCATAAACGGTATCTAAGCGATTAATGATGTAATCCGAGTGCATTTCAGCACTTTTGGCCGACAATTTACTGCATATAGATTCTACAACTAGTTTTTCATGTATATAGTCCTTCTTCCTCACATTACCTTATCCAGCTCCATCTTCATGATTTCCACGACATCCCACAGCAAAGTTTCAATATCTCGAGAATAAGTAGTTGGTCTGGGCGGTGAGATTTGCAGTCCACTGCAAGGATTATTGCAGCGTGACAGCTGTCATTGATCTGGGTTCACAATGCGCTTTGACTGCTCCTTCTACGACTACTATGACAGTACTGAATTAAATGTTGTTAGTAAATTTCTTCGCTGATTTGTGATTCACTTTGTCACTTAACTGTAACAGGCAAGATGATATCAATTGCATTGGTTGCCTAACATTTTGATTTCTGGTCTACAACTTTCGCATGGCCCATACGACCCTTGCACATACACTGATAAACTATCATGTCCCACAATTTGATCACTGAAATCCAGCAATAGCTGACACATACTACAATAGGTACACAAATAACTTTTCAAAGAGATACCTCATGGAAATTGACTATTTGCCTATCAATGTTATGGAGGTGCTTTACCCTAAGTAACTATACTCATCACCCACAAGTAAGTACTAGGTTCACGGTGGTAGACTCAATTTTCTATTACCCAAATAAGTCGGTATTGTATCCTTGTGAATCGACTGTAGATAATTCCTCTGTTTATTGGATAACAGTATAGCGATGATCTTCCCTGATCTTGTACACGACAATGGATCAATCTTCGTTTTAAGTTGTATTCTGTCCGTGCGAAATTTCAGAACAAATGGCTCGGTTGGCTTAATGAACTGAGAATGCTTATCTGGCAATGAACTTCCCAGCGGTAGGTCGCTAATATCGTGTATCATATTACGAACCCGGGAGCTTCTATCCGGATGAATATACCCCGATTTGTTATGCGATCTTGAATTCTCTTGGATGTCTCGAGGCATTGCAGATACTTCTTTCCTGCAATGACTTGAGTCGGCCTGATTGAGCATATCCTTATTCTGGGGTATCACCTCCTGAATTCGGATACCCGATCATTCGTTAAGATTATCGATGTAATTAATCAACCCGTGCTGTAGCCCAACAACAGATGCTAGCCACCACACACTCTGAGCTACAAAGATGTACTGGTTATTTCTGGCGTAGAATATAATCTTCTGGAGTGCATATAGAATAATGTCGTTCTCGTTTTCAAAGCTCATGATCATTCGTAAGGTAATTCTTCTGAAGGGTGCGGGGCTGCCGCTTCCCAAAGCTAGTGGATTCTAGATATAGGTATAACAGGTATAGGTGTCATAAAAACGCAATAATAAATAAGGATATTTCTCCGTTGGTAGGTATTGTTTTTTCCGTTCAAGATTTGATGCCCCCTTTCTTTCCTGGAACAATGTGATCTCTTTATAGTCTCTTGAGACTCTCTTCAGACTATGATAAAATCGCTCACACTAGCCACGTAACTTTGCGCCTTACATTCATAGAACGCACCTTGACGGAGGTAGCCACGAATCCCTAAGGTTATTGTGTTCATGCATCATAGTGCGTTAGCCAATAAATCAGACCACAACTTCAACTTAGATATCTCGCAATCGTATGATATCGACAGTTGGAACATTCAGCCAATTCCCCATATTGGCCATGCCGTATCGCAATTAAATACCCCACTAGGTTATTAATTATAGCGTAATAGATTTCCTCGGCAAGCAGCTTATAACATGCCAACGTAGAACTTGGACGAATTTGCCACCAATGCTACTCAACTCAATGAAGTAGTGTTTGCTCCAGGCGTTCGCCAACGTCACAATTCCCTCAGTCACATCATGCTTAGGTACCCCGACCGGAACGTGCCTCACTGGATCCTGGTCCTTTAGGGGTATGAGTAAGGAGCCCACTAACTCCAATACTGACTATCGACTGACGTGAATGGACCCACCCATGCATGTCCTGCATAGATTCTAAGAATGAAAGAAGATAAAAACCAGTAGCACCGCTGATGTACATGAACATCCCGGTTAGGCTTGATGGTTGCAAGTACTCTTGTCAGCCTCAGCTGTCTGCAATCTTCTCACGTATGATATGAAACCCCGCAAAAGGTCATGCCACGTGGTCTAACTTGTAATTGCTTGCATAGGCCCGTTACCAAGTACCACTTCCGCTAACAAGGGAGAACCCCTAACGATCAACTCATCTTGTGACCCCGGAGCAATCACTATTTTGTTGTGCGAATCTCATTTCGCTATGTTCGTTAGCTAGGGACGCTCTATGCAGCGGATTCACCTTGCAGGTTCAACAGGACTTGATTACTTACTTGGTGATGACTCAGGTGCCTCCTCGGGCCGGAGGGATGGGATGTATTTGTGTGACTGTGGTTTCTTCGAACACCAACTCATTTGACTACACTGTGGTCGTGAAATCACTTGCAGCACCTGCCATTGTCTGCGGACTAAATGAATAGTCCGCATAAGCTCCCCAAATATTGCCAGTCATTATGAGGATACAGTTCTGCCTGTTTGGAGCTCGATATCTGCCCAAACCTTCGATTTGGCGGTACCGTACTGCATTACTCCTTCACAAATGTAACCGGGCCCATTTCTCTCTCCCCGATGAATCAATTCATCATGGCTTATCTACTTTTGCGGAAATGTCTCCACCTGGCACTGCACCCTGCTGGAGATTGTGCCCATCCCCTGGCCAGTTTCACCATCTTCGCTAAGATTGCGCAGCTCCTAATCTTCTTCATTATCTTCCTCGTCTTGCCCAGCCTCCTCATCGTCAGAACTTTCAACATCGCTCAGACTATCTCCAACAGCATTCAATATCGCCTCAAATGTTTATTCAGGCATTTTAGTTATTGATCCCACCTTTTGTGTATTTCTTATATGTTCCTGCACTTGCATAGTTGCAATCTCTGCATCTTGAACTTGCATTCCTGCCACAGTGGTCTCTCTAGCCACATAACCCTCAATCTATTTCAGATAGTCTTCGTTACTTAACATGTGTGTCTCCCATCATTTCTCTGCCTAAAGCATCTTCTTAGATCATATGCTCCGGAATGCTTCCAAGGATCAGACCCCTGGTTCCTCACTGCCACTCTTGCCTGAATTCGCTTGATTACATTGTGATGTGGATCACATTGTCAATTTGCGGTATTCTGCCACAGGAAGTGGCATGTGAGGCTTTTTCGGAGCATTGACTATGGTATTCTGTGTTGACATTGTTGCTAGGCAAGATGTTGGATATTGCAAGATACGGACGACAGGGAGGCAAGCTGAGTCTTTGATGTCAAGGTTGGCGCAGGGAGCATTTCACTTTATCTTTTGCCTATAAAGGCAGCCAATATTTCGTTTATGACTATGTGCAACCTATCGCCCACCAGATTACCCATGATACCTGACCAAGAATCATTGATGCTCCGTTGACGCTCATTTTCATGATGGGGCAGGGAGCGTGTTAGAATCTCTTCTGCTAATATAAGCAGCCAATACTGTGGTTATGGGTACATGCAACCTATCGCCCCGCAGATTACCCACGATACATGAGCAAGAATCATTGACGCCCCATTGACGCTTATTTTCATGATCGGGCAGGGAGCGCTTCACTGTCTCTGTTGCCAATCAAGGCAGCTAATACTTCATTTATGACAATTTGCGATTGATCGCACCTCAGATTACCCAAGATACATGACCAAGAATTGTTTACGCTCCGTTGACGCTCATTTTCGCACGAATGTATCCACATCATGCAATCATTCGATTTGGCATAGTGTATCATTCATGATGATTCTCCAGCCCTTCTAACATTTACATTTACTTTTTCTTGATCACTAGATTGTTCTGTAATAATAAATATAAATATATGCTTTAAAATATACTTTACAGTATCTGCGAAATCAGGATAATAATAATCTCCAAAATGCCCTGCCATTCGATCAATGCTAGTCATCACTACCAGGTTCGCTCAATAGGCTGCTCGGGTCTTCAAAATCAATGTTAGCTGTATTACCACACAGCAGATAGTTTACTAACCTGTGGATGTTCCTTCATCAGGCAGCATATCTGGATCATAGTCTGTATCGTGCACGCTATCCTGGGCAGATCTATCAATGGTAAATGATTCAGCACATGGCAGAGATGTAGGTGTATACACATATCTAGCCTGCAAATTGACTATTTCGAGGCTTTGAGCTTCAGAAGTGTTACCGGTGGAGGTGGGTGGTGTTCCTGGCTGAGATGGCGTCGGCTCTGGAGACAGCTCTGGTGTCTGCTTTCTGCGTCGGTTGGGTGGAGGTGCACCTGTTCCTTTGCGTATCCAGCATGTCTGGGGATTTTTTGTAGTGCCATTTTGGCAAGCAAGGCACCTGGGCGTTTGTTTTTGACGAAGCATAGCCAGTTGTCTTTCTATCACAGCATTCAACTTGTTATGCCCAGGAAACTCAACACCCCGCTTCATCTATTCTCGGACCTCGGCGTGAGGTTTCTCCAGTAGGTATTGTGTTTGTTCTATTACGGCACACGAAAACAGTCCTTTCGCCATTTTGGCCATGTTCAAGGCCAGGCACATGTCAGACTGTTCCAGCTGTACACGACCTCCTTGCCTTGCCATTGTAGCAGACATGTTGAATACCTACAAGAAATTAGTTGCTGCTTCAAACAATGAAATGCGGTGATTACCTCAACCATATACGGTACCGTAGCCTCCTCTGAGAAGATTAACGCCTGTTTTGTCCACTTACGGGGGACCTTTATCACGAAATTTGTACGAAGAAATCCCACCGCTGACGAAATCATGATTTTCGATTTCATGGACTGCGCGGAGAAATGACTTCGTCGACCATGGAGGTTTCCCATTACAGACAGCGAATAATGGGTCACATGGCTCTCGGCTTACACCTGCTACATGGTATATGGTCAATTGACGGCCGTTGACCTCAGTATGGATATACTCACATCGAACTGCATGCTGTTTCTTATATGTGCTGCTTCCAGTCTTACTCACAATTTTCAAATGTGCATCCTGGGTCATATTTTTGGTGGCTGCATTGTCAACGTCCCTGTGGACTAATTAGTGTCTGCGTTCTTGCTGTGTGCCGCTAAGTGATATATTTGATGAAGCACCTGCCAATCGGCTGGATTAAGATCTGCTCGGACCTGGCTGATGTTAAGGGTCCTCCCTGACCGTGATGATGGGAACTTGAATTGGGTCCAAGAAAGCACATACCATGCTGAGACGATCAAGCGACCAGTGGTATGCGTTTTAGCGGGGGCAAATGAGACACGAGAAGTAATGGAGCAGATCAGACAAGGGCTAGCTGAGATCCGCACCTAGCTTCTTTCACTCTTGGATACTATATGGGACTGCTTGGCAACAAGCATGGCAGTTGATAGTCAAATGCAAGTAAGCAGGCTCTAATCCTCCTTCCCGTGAGGGTTGGGTGAAGGTGCGGCACACCCCGGAGTATGAGGAAGAGTCTCGAGAAATGTCTCCACCTAAGCATCACGTAACTGAGGGATTTATGACATTGGCCTAGCCAGAAGCAAACACCGTGCATTGATTTGCATGAGTATGGATTGCAACATATGATACATGTCATAGTCTACGTTTCCACAGAATGAACTGGTATTCAGTAAGCCTGCAAGAAACTACCGAATAAACTCAAGATAATGTGAGATGTCAAAGTTGAAGTTATGGCGTGGCTGCTTTTATCAGGCGCATTTATTGAATGTAAGACGCATAGATACGTGGCAATCATTGAGGGATTGAATCATAGTCTGGAGGCGGTTTCGAGAGACTATAAAGAGATCACATTGTGCCGGCAATGAGGAAGAAGCTCAAACAGCGAGAGAGAAACACGATACCTACCAGCGGAGAAATATCCTTATTTATTATTGCGTTTTTATGATAAGTATACCTGCCGATTATTATATATATAGACTTGAGAATCTATTCGCTGTGTGTAGCAGCAGCCCCACACCCTAAGAAGGACATGATTCTACAAATGACAATTACCTTCAACAACGACAATGAGATTATTGTGTACGGCCTGGAGAAGATCATCGCTTTCGCACAAGGCAAAGGGTATATCTTTGCAGCTCAGTGTGTGTGGTGGCTAACTTCGATTATCGGACTTGAGCAATAATTAATTATCCATATCGATAACCTGTGAAGCCAGGAAGAGACGAGGACACAAGGTTTGGCAAGGGTACAGGGGGAAAGCGAAGAAGCGATCGGGCTCGAGGATACATGTAGCCAGATATATCCGAGTCGGATTTATCAAGTGTCAATAGTTCGAGAAGTGTCGGCTACACCTAGAGACCTTACGGAGGATCTACGAGTTGAGCAGCTGCCAAGTTATACTTAGCAGTTTATCTAGAAGTCTACGAGAGCTCGAAACATTTCGCAACGCAGTCGAGTAAATCCGTTACATGAGACAAAGAGACAGTTTAAGAAGGCCCGAAAGTTAAGCGGCTCCAGCAACAAATGAAGACCGCCGGAGGATTATGCCAGGGATGACTTCTGGAACTTCGACAGCAGGCTATCAGTAACCTTAGCAGAGTATAGAATCTACGGCTGCGGACCTAGTACTTGTTCTAGTATCGAGAGAATGCTTAGTTAAGTTACTTAGGGTAACACCCCAGTAACAGCTGAAGTGGTTGTGTACTTAGTGGTAGCTCTGTAAATGAAATAAGTTGTTACTGTTCTGGAGGATGTGGCTAGAATATCCCGTACATATTTGCCTATAAAGGCTGCCATATCCTTCTTTATGGATGCTTTTGATCAAGCCCCACTCATATTACCGAAGATGCAAGACCAAATATCGTTGACGCTCTGTTGACGCTCTGTTGACGCTCATTTTCAGGATGTGGTTGGGCGCATGAGTATCCGTGATTTGCACATCAAGGCGGCTAATACGCCGAAAATGAACCGTGACATACCAATGTCAATACTTCACGATTAACGGTAGCATATCTGAATGCGACCTTAAATGTAAAACCCGAAACACAGAACCGGAGATTGAATCCGACGGGTCTAGCAGAACCCGGCGAAACCCGCGGGTTGATGGGTCCGGGTCCGGATTAGGCCTGCCAAGAGTCAGCGCGTCGGGTTCTTGGCTGAGTCTGGAACCAAACCGACCTGTTTTTGCGGTCCAAACCCGGACCACTGGCGGGTTACACGGACCCGTTGCTAACACTAACTGGGGCTGATGCCTAAATAGGAAAACACACAGCCTTTTCCCACCATCATACTGCCCTCGAAATTTGTTAAGTTAGGGGGGGGTTTGATGATATACTCGCGTGCTTCCTGTATCACTGCAGTGTGATCGGACAATCTTAGAGATATGTAATTGCGAATTGTAAGTAGATTAATATCAATGTTACACTGTTTTTTATTCTTTTTTGAGAAGCAATACATACTACAGCCTGCGTTTATACGTCTCCGCAGTTTTCTCTGAAACCAAGGTACAATGTGGCTATTGTTCAAATTGCACACCGTTATGGCGCAGCATAAGATTTGAAACTTTGTGTTGCATTAGACTTGTTGAAATAGTGATGCTTAATTGTGATCTATCTAAGAGGGCTACAAGGCCAGTATATTTATGGAAGTGCAAGTACCGCTGAATGCCATCAGCTCGGACCAGAGTCAACAGCCATCTCCGCCCATATGAGACATCGCCAGATCAGTCCATACAAGACATCACCGTCTCCGGCCATATAAGCCATATCCGTCTCCAGCAATACGAGACATCTCAGTCTCTAGGCACACAATACTCATCTCCGGCTGAGAGCAATATATGCAATACTCCCCCTCTTGCTATACACAGTAGAGCAAGAAACAAATGAAAGAATGAAACAAAGTGATTCCCATAGTAGCCTCATTGAAACCCTACGAGAGTGAGCAGGGAAAGAGTACTACCATAGCCTGATGATGGCCATTCATAATAATACAACGAAATCCACCTGCCTAAAGAAAGGTTGAACTATCTTAAATCCAACGTTAAATCTACATCTCCATAAGCATACCCCCATCTTCGTTGTGAATTTCATGGACTTATCCTTCGTCCAGGCCTTAGTTAGTATATCTGCCACATTCTCGTTTGTGTGCATGTAGCAGTATTCAACGACGCTGCACAGACATCGACATCTCGACTATTGTGATAGCAAACATCGATATGCTTTGTGCGTGCTTTCATGATTCCAGTTGTGATGTGACTCAGTGCGCCCTGATTGTCGCAAATGATCAGGAGGGGTGATGTGTCTTCGCCGTGTACATCTCGGTGGAGCTGGAGCAGGCATTTCCCTTCATGGGAGCCCCCGAAGCAGGCAATGTATTCGGCTTCGAGAGTTGACATCGCGATGCAATCTTGCTTTGTCAACTGCCATGTGACAGCTCTGTTGCTGAGAAGGAAGACATGACCTCCTTCAGATTTGAGGTCGGCACTAACCTTGGCCAAATCACAATCGGTGTAGCCAGTGAGTTGATTATTGCTTGTTGTGCTGCTGCTGCCGCTGAAATGCAGTCCAAAGTTGGCTGTGGATTTGTGATACTGGAGGACTCTTTTGGTGGCGGCGTTATGGCTGGTGAAAGTGCAGGAATTGTATCTGCAAAGTGCAGCGACTGCGAATGAAAGATCACGCCGAGATGGAAGTTCTGTGTACAGCAATTAGCGGATGATTACCTGGTAGCCTTTAATATCTTATAGTTCTGCCTCCCCCCGATCCTCGGCCAGTTCTAGTTTCACATTAGAATCCAGTGGAGTTGATTCATCATGAGCATTCTGCATGATGAATTGTTTGAGAATCGTAGTGATTACGGCCATCTGGCAAACACTGATGCCGGTACTGTTTACCTCCTGGTGGATTATGATGCCGAGGAACTTGCGTGCCGGGCCAATATTGGTTTTCTTCTACATTTCCGAGATCCTTGCCTTAACTTCGATTGAAGCATTGGCAGTGTCTTTTGGGTACAACATTGAGATGTCATCGATGTACAAAAGTAACAGAATACCATCACTGCGGAGATAGAGGTTGGGGACAGCCTAGGACTGTGCGAATTCCAGAGAGAGCAAGAAGGTGTTAATATCGTTGTGCCAAAGTGGTGGTGCTTATTTGGGACCATAAAGTGTCTTCTCTAGTCGAACAATGATGGGGGGTTCGTTGAGACCTTCGGGCCAGCCATCAAGAAGACCCATATACATATCATCGTGATCGACCTCGGATTTGAGAAAGGCCGTGACCACATCGAAAAGATCGATATTCCAGCCATGTTTTCTGACCCGGGAGATGAGATACTGGAAAGTGGTGAGTTTTCCAACCAGGTCATATGTTACTTCAAAGTCTGTTTGTTCGTAGTGTTCAAGTATTTGGCATACTTTGTATTATATAGTGCTGTTAGGATTGTGTTTCGTCTTGTAGACCCATTTGGAGCCAATTGGCTTGACTCGCAATTGCCTTGCTTCCTGGGAGTTGATAGTTGTCAATGTGTTATTGAGCAAGATTGATGTGCATTCCTCTTCCATTGCTCGTTTCGAGCCGTATCGTCGTGTGCTGTCAATGGCCTCCGCATTGGTCAATAAATCGCTGTTGATGGATGTCAATGCGAGCGTCTTTGCCATGATGATTGATATATTTGCGGAGATTCTAACCTGACTTCTTGTGATGCGATCGGTGCGTGGTATTTGCCATATTTGCTTGGGCATGGGCGCCATTCTGCGGGCTTTGTCATTTTCGCAGTGGTGATGTTGATTGTTGACAATGGTTTCTCTGGACACCGATGGTGCATCCTCCCCGGCAGGATGATGTGATCTCACACCTGCCCTTGCAGAGAGATTTCGATGGTTGTCGGGCAAATTCTGTGTTATAAACAGTACAGTCATGATCATCACTTCCATGGCCTTCACCTGTTCAACTGGTTCCAGTATGGTCATAGTAAAGTCCATCTCTACCAGTTTCAATTTCCTCGACATATTCCATCTCTCCTGGTAACTCGATGATGTCTGTTTGGTCTCCGTGTATGCTTGATGCATTGGCATTCCTCTCTTCATCGAAGATGATGTCCGACTTTGATTTTACTACTCAGAATGCTGGGTCCCATATCCTCCAAAGTGTAGTGAATCCTGTATGTACCCGACAATTATACATGGCCTGGATCTTCGGCTGAATTTTCCCTGGCATAGCGGCTAAAGGATGATTCGCCTGGCGTAGCTGCCGAATAACCGAAAGTGGTGGAGAGAAGCATTGTACTAGGATTCATTGCCGTCAATGTTGTGAGAGGGCTTGCCAAATGCATGCAGCATCTCGTATGGAGTTGGATATGGTGCTTGATAGCCATTGCAATCAATTCTTTTTATTTGGCCTTCATTAGGCCTTCGTTGATGGAGGTAGACTGCGGTGTTGTCTGCTTTTCCCCATTAAAGAAGCAGTGCCTGGGAGTCAATCATCATAGATTGCACTGTCTCAGTGATGGTCTGAATGATGGGTTCGACAACTCCGTTCTCATGGTGAGCATGGGGGAGGGCATGGTTCGCATGTTGTATCGCAAGCTATGAGCACCTGTCAGAAGGTCTGGTTGTTATCTCCACAGAAATTATCCCACTGAAATCGTTTTACTTCATATCCCATGGGGTCAACTTGGGCCTGGTACAATTGGTGGGCTGCAGTGCATGTCATTGACATCTTATCTGGAAGGATCTAAACCAAGGTGTATTGTGTGTAGTCAGTGATGAATAGGATATAGTAGAAATGGCCCGTGGAGGTGGGTGTGGAGAATGGTCCACACACATCCACATGTATGAGTTCAAATGGCTTTGTAGTGCGCTTAATCTTGACTTCAATGACCTTCTGCTTGCGCTTGGCCTGAATGCATGCGGTGCACATTGAGTCGTCATTTGTATACTCGTCAATCAGCGCTTATAGAGCGGTAGGGTGCATGTGGCCTAGACGACAATGCCATGGTGGTGATTCTGAGATTGTGAGAGGCTTCCGAGTGGGCTTTGGAGATTTGTCAGTAGGTGGGCTTTGAGGTACAGAGGTATGTGTAGTTGATGATGCTCTTTCTCTCTTTCTTTTTCTCAATCTTGAGGTGATAGGTGTACTTGTCGAAGTAAGTGCCGTTGCTGGAGATAGGATATAGAGATCATTGACTCGATTGCCTGTTATTGTAATTGGTGGTAATGATATGGATCGCTTGGCAGGTGTAAATGTGGATGTGTATCCGGCTGTGTCCAATTGATTAATGGAGAGAAGGGAGAGCCAGAAGGTAGGGGTGTATAGGGGATTGAATTCGTATTCCTCTGAGATGTTAACGAGTCCAGGGTGGCTTACTGTATCATTGTTATCATCTCTGTGTTCAATGACTATTGGCTGACGAAGTTTCTGTATCAAGTTGAATCGGGTGCAGTCATTGCACAGTCGGTAAGATGCTCCGGATTCGATGACCCATGTAGCTGGAGCGGAGGCTGCAGTGAGTGCGGTTGAATTTTCAGCCTGTCAGATCAGGTCGCGACCTCCTGTTGATGCAAGTAACGCAGATGCTGTGCATTTATTGACTTTGTTGCGTTGATCCCGGCCACATTGGAAGTTGATTCAGTCAGCCTTGCAGTCTCCCGGAGGACCGCAGTGGTACCCTTTGCGTTTCTCGTTCTCGGAGGTGTTTGTATCGCCGTTCTTTGTGTTGTTTTCAGCATGTTATCTGCTTCCGCATGTTTTGGTGCTCTGTTTGTCTACTTTGCAGTATGTGCATTTGCGCTTCTTGCGTTAATTTCCTCGTTCGCCTCCTCGTTGCCCACCATCTCCAATACCACTGCGGCCAGAATTTGTGCCACGGGAGTACAGAGCTGCTTCGGTGGATGGATCTGCGATTTCTTTGGTTAGTGTCATTCACTTGGTGTATTCGCAGATTGCAACCATACACTGCTGGGCCATGGGGGCTGGGATTCGATGTGCAAGGATGTGGATGGTCATTTCATATGAATTATATTCGGTAATGAAGATGTTTGTCTGCATGGCGTCATTGGGAATATATTCAGTGGTGCCGATCAACTTCTTCCAGAAGGTGATTACTTTTGTAAGGTATTGGATGACCATTTTGTCTGACCATGGTCGAGAGGCGGTGAACTTCCGCAGGACTTATATGCAACCGAGTTTTGTTGCAGCATTGTGGAGTCAGTCACTGAGTGCTTCCCATATCTCAACAGGATCGTCGATGTCATCGATGAGTGGTAGGAGGTGATTGCAGCATCCAAGGCGTATCAATGTGATCGCTGTATTGGCAAGATGGTGCCAGTCATCTTGTTGTATGACTAGGGAGACACCGTTACCAGGCGGGAGGAGTTTGACACTGGTGACAATATTGTAGGCTTTCTTGGCGATGAGGACTTGGCGGATCTTTTCCTCCCACATAGGGTAGTTATCCTCAGTTAGCTTGGGCACATAGACGTGACTGGACTTGAATATTTCGTTTGACATACTGAGAGTGGAGAAGGTTAGGAAGGTGACGATGTAGAGTGATAGAGGTGATGGTGTTGCGGCTGATGAGCAGGGATGGTTGTGAGTGGGTTAGGGATTTTGAGGCTCTTAATTGTAAGATATAAATAGAGTGTTTTGGAGTAAAGATTGTAGCGGGCGCCGGGCTCATAACCTGTTGAAATAGTGATGCTTAATTGTGATCTATCTATGAGGGCCACAAGGCCAGTATATATATGAAAGTACAAGTACGGCTGAATGCCATCAGCTCGTACCAGAGTCAACAGTCATCTCCGGCCATACGAGACATCACCGTCTCCGGCCATACGAGACATCTCCGTCTCCGGCCATACGAGACATCTCCGTCTCCGGGCATACAAGACATCTCCGTCTCCGGGCATACAATACTCATCTCCGGCTGAGACCTATATATGCAATAAGACCGCTGCAGGGCGCAGGGCTTTTAGTTTCATAAGTTGAAGTCCGAGGAGATAAGTCTACCGCTATTGGCTATGGTGTAGAATCCAATGATAAAGACCAAAGTCCTTTCCAGTGACGCGCAAACGCCTGCGACATAGTTAGATTATCCAGCGAAGTTCTCCAACCAGCGAAACAACAGATAAAGGTCTTTTATCACTCCAAAGGAATTATTATTTGCACAGGTACTCAGGTGCTTCCCTGAAGTCTGTCCTATAATCTTATGAACTAATTTCGCACAAAAGAACCAAATGGAATCATCCGGGGATGCAGTGGACAACCAGCAACCAGCTTCACCAGCGTCAGATATTTCCTTCATCCGCTTGATGTCTGACACACCTGCAGCCTTCATTTCGAGACCAACTGTGATGTCGATTATCTCAATAATGCAATCAGTAAAGCCGATGCACTCCTCTCGGAAGCGACTACCGATCACTGCTTCTCAGCCGACTTTTACAAAAACATGGGTGTCTTATTGGAAATAAGATATCGGCACACAAATGATCTGGACGACTTGCAAGCGGCAATCACATGGGCTGAACAGGAGGCTGCTCCAACCCAATGTACCAACGACCAGGTACTTTGCCTGAGCAACCTTATTTCCCGTCTGGTTGCCAAGTATGAACAAACAGGAGAACTGGGAGTCCTCAGGGAAGCCGTAGAGCGACTACGTGAGGTGAAGGGGATTCAAGATAATCTCCCACTATCTTCCCGTAATATTCTCGACATTGCCAGCGTACGGGATACCTTTGAGCGGTTAATAGTAGTTCTTGAATCATATCCTCCGGCTTCGCATGATTCAATTTCCGCTACAATTTCCGACCTCGTTTTTCTGAGCACAGAGGACACTTATTTCTCAATCATGCCATCCCTCTAGCTGACAACGTATTAGCGACAGCCCCGTCAGGTCACTGTTGTTTTGGGGATCTCAGTACAATGCTAAATATGAGAGATGAGCGCACCCAGAACTTAGATGACTTTCAGAAGGTAACTACATTTAGTGAACTAGATGTAGCAGCTCCTCCGCTATACCATCCCTACCGAGCTGGCTGTTTGAGCAACCTGGGCAGCATGCTGTACTCTAGGTTTAACCGGACAGGCGATTTCAACGACCTTCAGTAGGCGATCTTGCGGACTAAAGAGGTGGTGGCCAGTGTTCTCAACCGTCCCGTCCGAGCATAAGAATGACGGCCGGACGGCCGTCATCCACAGTCCCCGGCCGTCATCGGGCGGTTACCGTTATACTTAGAGGAAACCAAATTGAGTATTGAGAGTACGCGTTAAAAGATATAAATAGATGTATCTATACAGAGTTCCTATAAAATTGTACGGATGGAGCAGATGCTAAAGGATCTTGCTTCAAGGTTAGGATAATTGTAATGAGTTTTTATAATTATTATGTATATTGAGAAATATCCATGGATGTCGATAGATGACGACTGGGGACGGCCCCGCTCCGTCCCCGACCGCCCTATCTGTCCGTCGCCGTCCCGCCTCAAAAAGACGGCACCGTTTCCGTCCTACCCTTGGACGGACGGGACGGTTGAGAACACTGGTGGTGGCTGCAACTTCGTTAGATCACCCTCACCGAGCTGTCTGCTTGACCAACCTAGCCAAAAAACTAAGCTACAAAGTTATGCAGATAGGAAACTTAGGTGACCTGCAGCAGGCGATATCGCATCTCAAAGAGGCGGTAGCTGTAACTCCTTTATACCATCTAGACCGAGCTAGCAGTTTAAACATCTTTGTCAACAACCTGATCTCCAGATTTCAGCTGATAGGCGACCTAGACGATCTGCAGCAGACAATATTATATGCTGAGGAGGTGGTAGCTGCAACTCCCATTGACCATATCGACCGAGCTCTCCGCTTGAACAATCTTGCCACTAATTTGAACTCCAGATTTGAGCGGACAGGTGATCTAAATGATCTACAGCAGGTGATCGTGCGAGCTGAAGAGGCGGTGGCTACAACCTCCCTTGACTATCCCCATCGAGCTGCCTATTTGAGCAATCTGGCCAACAAACTGAGCTCCAGATTTAGGCGGATAAGAGACCTAGATGACCTACAGCAGGCAATATCCTAAGTCGAGAAGGTGGTGGCTGCAATTCCTTTGGAGCATCCCATAGAGCTTGTGTTTTGGATATCTTGGCAAGCAACCTGAGCTACAGATTTGCGCGAACAGGGGACCTAGCTGACCTGCAGCAAGCGATCTTACGGGCTGAAGAGGCAGTGGCTGCAACTCCCATAGAACATCCTGACCGAGTCCACTATTTGAGCAACCTGGCCAACAAACTGAGAATTTGAACAGATTTACAATGACCTGCATATATCGAACAATCAGCTCTTGAAATCTACAGAATTGACTGCCCCAAGGAACGCTCGCCATCTTGCAAGCCTGGAGCTGGATAAAACGGTCGACCGAATTCGGCAGTTGCTAAACTTCGAGCGGTTTCTGCTGTTGACTGGGAGTTTGGCCTGGTGGGTTTCTTAGTCTTCGGTGCTGGTGGACTCGGGGATGAGGCCGGTGGCTTGCGGTGCCAATCGGCCTCGCCTGCCCCCATGCCGAGGAGGAGGCCTAGCCCTGGCACTGGTAGTCGGCTTTGGGCCCTGGATGTGATACTCGGCGAAGCCGAGTATGGTTTTTTCTCTGTATATAAGTCTGCCATTTTCTCTCTCTTTAGTTCGATAGACAATTGAGCTTCTTCGTTCTTTCTCTTTTGCTCTCAACATCTGCTTCCTCCCACTGCTGGTGAATTGTTGAAAGCTGCTACTCCCCAGCAGCCGGTGGTCCTTATCAATTAGTCCGCTCTTCACTGTGATGCGCTCCTCATTCAACATAATCATACTTCATCCATAAATCTCCCCCTCTTACTTGAATCGAGTATTGCAGAAAAAGTCGCTCTCTTGACGACTCGCGGCTTGGCGAAACACCAGATGTTTTGTTTGTTGGAGTGGCGCTGGGATGTGGCAGCAAGTCCTATTCTTGAAGAGTTAGGATTCCGGGACGGTGTGAAAACTGGTGAAAGGCCCCGCGTATGTTGGATCCCGATTGGCCCGCTATGTCTCTTCCCATTTTACGACGCTAGTTATCATCGGGAAACTGGCTCGCGCACTGTGCTAGATGGAGTTGTGTCTTCATACAGTCCATGCATTAAAGCACTACTCTATGCTCGTCGGAATGAGATGCATAGCAATGACGGCCAAGCTTCTAATAAAACGGTACTTGTTTCAATGGACTCAACAACAGGATGTTCAGAGCTGCCATTCGCCGAAATGGAGACGATAGAGCTGGATCCCTTCCTTCCTGCTTCGATTCCAAGAGTAGTTTTGCACAGGCCAAACAAAAAGGATGTTTTGGGTGCCTTGATGGCTGCTCAGTGTTTAATTTTGCTGGCCACGGCCAATCACACCTGCAGGGCCTTATAGTCTTGCTCAGTCACATTATCTGGTAAAAATATAGCATGAATATGGATATTGGGGTGGAAATGAGCCCGTATTTTCGGATCTCTACTATTAGGAGGTGACGCTAGAAGGACTGCAATCAGTATTTCAGTGTATCATTGGTTCTGGCACCACAATTCCGGTAACTAAGACCCAGGTCTTAATATGGAAAACTCCAGCCGGGCCCGCAGGTCACCTATACCGGGCCCTGGGCATTGGGATTTCGGACCGAGACAGACTAGGGTGAGAGATTCGTGCCCGGCCCAAGAGGGCAATCTCGGGCCCTGAATCGGGCCCTGAAGGACGCCAGGGCCCCCGGACCGTTAAGTACCCTGATTGGCAGCCAAATCCATTGACAGTGAAAGATCTGGTCGGTTTAAAGTTCCACGAAAACTCTCCCTTCTCGCATACCTTTCAGCTTGTTTGACAGGCGACAATCGAGACTATGAATTGCTTGACGAGGGTATCTATTTGATGGGTGCCTGTCAGTTGCGGTATTTGAGCACGTTATCGGATCATTGCGGGAAGTGTTCGATAAGCACTGAGTTACCGTAGCTAAGGATGTTTGCGGTACAATGATCAAGGTATGAGCGGTGAATCCATATCTTGGAGTTTGCACAATGCTGTAAGAAGTCTCCGGAGGGTCCTCAGGTTGGGATTTGCACCACGAGAGAATCAAGAGACGCACGATTGATTGAAGCCGAGGAAAACCTGGAAAGCAGCGTTGGCGATCCATTTATCTAGGCTACATATATCCATATGGGAATCTAGCAGCAACTGGTGAGTTCAACCTTGTCATTTCGTTAATTCTGAGAGCAGCATTACTGACCTATTTTCGGGGAAGCATGTATGCAGAGGTGGCGGCCAGGAATGGGGTGCCCAAGGATGGGAGTTTGAATGGGGGGCAATTTTGATGGGGATTCGAAGGCCAGATTGTGGGAATGAGAGTTTTGTTGAGAGGGTTCGGTGGCGACAGTTCGTTTCGATTATTTTTCTATTGTGCAAAACAGAATGTAAACAAGGATCCCAAACTTCCAATCTAGCTAAAGTGATTCGGGGCTTCAGAGATGCGGCCGGTCCCGGGCAGCTGTTCAGACGCAGTGTTTCCAGCGGTTCAGGTCCGGAGAGATGTTAAAACGTTAGCTTGGAGAGGTCCGAACCGAGATCGGCAGATAAGCGAGATGTCAATCGCAGTGCTCGGGTACCAGGGTAAAAGATCGGACGGTAACCATACAGTACCGGCAAAACTCGATCGTACTACACTGGCCTCGAATCAGGCTCTCAACTGTATATTTGTGTGGCATGCACTAAGATGAAAGTGGAAGTGATACAAAGATGTAGAGTACACTAACTTCCAACAAACATTTCCTCCTGGTCAACACCATTCTCTACCAGCCAAATTTACTACCAGAGATGGCGCGTCCGATCATTTACCCTGGTACCCGCGTAAGATGTTCTATTCAGAATAAGTTTAGTAACGCAATGCTTCGCAGATTTAGAGGTATCTATTTTTATCCTCCAACATTGTCGTGAAAACGTACTTGCTTCGACCTTTCCTGTCACTGCTGATAAAGCATCCGGTAATGCGATTTGAGTGCTTCATAGAGAATCCTCGAAACTCCTGTCGAAGCTATTCCATCGCACTAGCAGTATCATAGCCACGAATACTCAGACGATAAACGACCGTTTCCAAAATTGAGTATGTTCCTTCATATTTCTAGGGAGCGAAGGACAGTAACTGGGATGTGGGGAATTGGTTCGGCCTGGAAATAGGGGTTTCAATGAGAGGCAGGCCCCTAGCAACATTTCATTTACTATTTATTTATTTTGGGAAATCTACGTAGTTCACATGAAGGCGCCTTCATACACTAGAGCGTGACCTATGGACAACAACTGCACTAATGAACTGTTGCAGTGGTGATAAGCGTTGCTAGCGCGGTTCAAGAATAGCTAAAAACGAGCATGCAGTTATAAGATAGGGAAGTACTATCGGCACTAATAAACCGCTGGACAAGGAGGGTGGAAGGCGTGGTACCACCCGGGTTCTCAATAACCATGACTTCGCTCTCTTTGTATGACAAATTCGGTAAGAGAGCTAAAGATACACAAAACGTCACTCGCATGTAGGGTAATCTAAGTGTTGCGAATGCACAAGGGAGAACCGTATGTATCAACAATTATTCAGAGAGAAGAAAAATAATCAAGATATATACAGAGACTCTTCGGGTATCTTCGGGTATGCCGTTGCAATCCTTTGCCCTCGTCACTCGGATATTCAACACTAAGTTGTTACATAGATATGGAAGACAAAACTTCAGAAAACAGTTGTGCACAGTGCCGTTGTCCCCTCACGAGATCCACAATGTATACTTTGAACGTTGCCTGCACGCAAGCTCCTGCCACCATCACTTAGCACTGGCGTAACCGAAGATTTCCCCACAGATTCTGTATATGTCTCGAGCTATTTCTCTTTCTTGTGTGCCATAGCTTGAGCACATTTACGATACATGCCTGCCAAACTCACAATGATGAATTACAGCAGCAGACGAATGTTACGGCGAGATGAAACAGGTGATGGGATGAGAGCGAAGGTGGGGGGATGAAGACATTGAAGTCCAGTAGGTGGGCTTATTCCGTATCGCATCAAGGAGATCGTCTTACACCCGTTGATACGAAGTCATTCTGAAAGTTCAAACGAGTGTCACTTCCATCACAGAAGTGCTATAACAGATTGGTATCTGCTCAATTGTAAGATATTGATGATAACTCTGAATCTATCTTACTGTAGAATCCATGTTTCATATATAGAGGACAGGGGTTTCTGCCGGCGGAGTGGCAATCAGAGTATCAGGTGTAGAGTAGCGGAGAGTAGTAAGTAGCATGAGTGAGATATAATGAAGTGGTGTATCTGTGACTTTGAGAGGCCACTTTAGACTTCATTCTAGGACTTATAACAACGTCACCCTCTTGTTACACTCCATGAAACAAGAACCACTGTATCCTCCAAATATCCATATGAACAAGGAGATAAAACAAGCGCTTGTATGCTGCTGGTATTTTCCATAGTAATTTCCTTAAAATTCAGAAAAGTGACCACAGAAAGTGTATTACCTTAGTTTGAAATGAACATCCGTACAAAAAGAAGTGAACCTTAAATTCAACCTTATATCGATCTCCACAATCTCATTCATTCAATCATTCACACGCTAGTTCCTCCACTGCCATAGTCCAATTGCGTTTGTGAATTTAGTGTGTTTATCCTTAGTAAGAGCTATTTTGAGTATGCAGCCCTCATACCATCGTATGGACATAGGAGTAGTCTACTATTGTCGTCAATCCTTCGTACTCGCCTTTATGATTCCGGTAGTAATAAGTTTGAGAGCGCCCTGATCATCACAGCATTTCGGTAGCGGTGCTGTGTCATCGGAGCTACGGATATCCGTCCGGAGTTGAAGTAGTGGAACTGCGGAGTGCTTCGCGCGATCTGCACCGTAATCCGCCCTGAAGCATGTATAGTCCCATTGCATAGAAACCATTTGTTACACCCGGCTTTTTATTTCTTTTGATTAATATCTTCATCGCGGGAGTAGTGGTCGAACTACACCCTACATTCCGGTTTTAATTGCGCCTATAAATGTAATGACGAACACATACAGCCAGAGTGTGCAGGTTGTAGTTATGCCGATGGCTTCCAATTGCATGCGGCAGATGTAGCGGGTACGAGAGAAGCATACTCAATTAGGAACACAGCAGTGGCCAAAGACTTCGGACGAAGGGATGAGACGAACTGTGGAAGGATTTTGGATCGCATGATGTAAGTCTAGCTCGGTTGCCAGGTCAGGAAGTCTCTTAACTATGCCCCTTCGCCGGGCTCTTACCGTGTGCACTTCTTCCGCGGATTCACCCCGTCCGTGGATGGGGTGGTTTCCCTGTTTGGGGCACCCGTTTACGAGATCTGCGAACAGGATGAGATTGTCCAAGTTTCTGTGCAGTAACTCGGTTGTCACCATCTCAAGCGACCACATCGCATTCAATGTTAATTACCGCCCATACAATTAATTCTCCTACCATCATGATCATAATTTTTTTTGATCGTCCTGCTGCTGTGAATTATAATTTATCACCGCCACAATCGCCCCCACTCAACCTCAACCACCACCATCCACGATCGCTATTGAAAATACACCACCTACCTTCGCGCCCGAGCTTAACACCTGTTAGGAAAATAATAATGGAGAGATCGCTTCCACGTCTAAGTTACACTCGGTGCATTATCGGTGTATATGTAATTCCTAGTAATATCCTACGCTATCATTGCTTTAAATCTTGAGTGTTTGGGAGTCTTCTGGGTGGTAGAGGTGTGGATTTCTGTGTGGTTGCCATGATATCATCCTGTTGGCAGATTCGCAACCCTAACCTGTATTCCTAAAGGTGTTAAGGCTGAGGCCGTATAACTGCGGGTGTTTTGAGCTTCGGATTGTATGAGAGCTTGAACTTCGGGCGATATGAAAATGCATGTGGAATATCGAATTTAGGTGGGAAGAAATATTTATCTCACACTTGTATAATTTTTAACCGCTAGGCGCAGTCCGCATAAGTGATCTATATGCCAGCCAGACATTGCAGAGACATTCATGGTTGGTACCGTACGCCATTTGAATTCTCTTCTGTGTCTATGATATCCCGGTTTTAGTTCTTTAGATAGTGGCAGTATCTAGTCTTCTTTATCTATTTCAACATATTCCCGCTCGCGAACAATAGACACCAACCTATGGAATAAATTTCCATCATCACTGAATGTAGATGGGCGGTTTATCACTTCCAGGAATCTCCGACGTTCACACTGTCCTACTTTTGTGGGGACTCAGTCAATTCTGTGGCATCTGAATGACGAGTAAAACAGAGCTTGACATTCGGATAAGCTTTGCCAAGTATTGTGGAAGACTAGGGGGTTGCGAATGCGGAGGAAACTTTTGCCCGTAGGTAGTCCAAGTCTGTCACAACTGCGCGATGATATTTTTTTACAAGGTTGAACAGATTCGCAATAGGTTCTGCCATTCCATTGACTAGTGGGTAATCGATGACCGTTCGAGAGGCAGACGTGGCGGCTTGGCGACGGTGGGAGCGGCTATATGAATAATCCTGGGAAAATGCATCGGGGAGTATTTAAAGGAGTAAGAGATGTAACGAGGAATAGAAGCTGTGTAGTGACTGCTGTATAATACATGTACATATATAGTTAATCGGTGTAGCATATGTGCCATAGAGCGCACCGAGTGAAACATTCATCATTCAATGATTAGCATCCTAAAGAAGTTATTCGCCATGTGTTTCATAGAGCAAACACTTGACAAAGCGCAAAGGAAAGAATGCCACAGAGACATAAATATGTTAACAATCCCATGAGAATGTAAACTAAAGACTCTATAAGTTAAAGTCTCATTGAGAGGTAATGTAATTCTCGGTCTAACCGCCCATGACCTAGCAACCGATCACGTCATAAAGCCCGTCAGAAAGCTTGGCTGCACATCTAATTACCCCGCTCAAGTGCCAAATTTTCACCCCACAACTTCACTTCTACCACAATGGGCTGAGTAAAGCTCAGAGTACTGGCACCCAAGTGCGTAAACAATATTCAAAATGCTCGCCGAGATTATATAAATGGAGTTGAACCATTGATTCTTTCAGCTGCATCTATTTATGACGTACCTTATGGAACCTTGCATGACCGACTTCGGGGTGCACAACCCATAGCAGAGGCTCACCAGTCTGAGCAGATACTGTAAGTAGAGAAAGAAAAATCAATTGTGAGGTTCTGTGGGGCTTTTGATGATTTGGGTCATCCTTTAAAAGTGAAGATGGTAAAGACATGTGCAATGTCATTACTTCCTCCAGGTCGGCAACGACAACTAGGCAAACATTGGCTTATACAATTCCTCAATCAAAATTCCTGTGTTACATCAAAGTTTTGTCAGTGTCTTGACCGCCAGAAAGCAAATGCCAATACCCCTGCAATTCCTAAGGACTTTTACCGCATGGTATAAATATTTCAAAATCTTGTAAAGATACTTACTAAATGATATATACCATTAGGAAAGCTTATGTGTCATCTCAAGATACATTCTGGAATCATCTACAACATGGATGAGAAAGGATTTCCCTTAGGCCAAGCATTGAAAGTAATGGTAATCTGATGTGAAGGATGGAAAAATCCCCGCTATAACTAGGATGGAATTTGCGAAATAGTTACTGTAATTGAATGTGTATCTGGAGATGGTAGAGTGGTACCACCTATGTATATTTACAAGGGAACAATGCACTTGATGCATTGGCATGCTGGTGTCATATTTCAATAGGAAGCAACATTTGCATGTTTCAAAAAACGGTGGACTGACCAAGAATTGGGACTGGAATGGATAAAAGGAAACTTTCAAGAGTATTCCAATGATATGTATGTACCACCAAATTGATACACAACTTATGATGACTCCTGCTGTGCGAAGGGTGAACCTCGAATTCTAATACTCGATGCATCTGACTTTCATTTTACTTGGGATGTTTTTGACTACTGTTTGAATAACAACATTCACCCAATGTGTCTGCCAACTCACTCAACACACATTCTTCTGCCATTGGATATTGGTCATTTTGCTCCCCTACAGCATGCTGATTCAGAGGAACTGGATTCATGGTTGAGAAAGAGAGGAAATAGAATTAAGAAGGGGCAGTTTCACAAGTACTATTCCATTTAAGATAATATCATATACAACAAACAAACTGTATACTAGTCTTGTAATATGAGCCAGAGCAAAAGTATATACTAACAAGAACATCCGCAGTGTATTTGAAGCAATCAGTATATGGCCTTTCACCGAAGTTAAGATTGTTTTCCGCTAGGCAGGAGATATCACTTGCGCCGAGACACCTCCTACGACTACCCCTAGATAATCCAGACCTGTTGACAGACTAGCACGCAGCGCTTGCCTCCTCATCACCCACCAGTCACCATCTTCTCTCATGCTGCAAAGCTGAATTGGCCAATTGGACAGAGCTGCACAGGGTGCTCTTGCAGATAAGGAATTGGGGGTGGAAATGATCAGAAATTTGCGTTCTGGAGCGAAAGACACCTCTGCAGCAGCAGCACAGCATCGATGCCACCTTACAAAAGCAAGAGTAATTACTGCTGAGGATGTGGTACATCTGCAAGAGGAGTGAGAAGCAATTGAGGCTACAAAAGCGGCAAAATCAAAAAGGTTGTTGGAGGCTGCAGCAGCAAAGGTAGCAGGTTCTACTGGCCCTAAAAGTGCAGGAAAGAAGGTGACAAGGGTAAAGAAAGTGCCTGTAATTGTCAGTTGTGATGGGGAGGAAGAGAAAGAGGAGGAGTGGGAATCTAGTAGTGAGTAAGTTGAGGGGGATAAGGAGGAGGGAACAAACAACTTTGTAGATACTGAAGGGGAGCAGGATTCAGAAAGCACTGGGAGCAGTGGAAAGAAGGGCAAGGAGGTTGCAAAGAAACCCCTAGTTGTTACAAGGTCTGGAAGGGTGGTCAAAGTTGGTCATTTGAGAGAATAGATTGTATCCGCAGGTGGTCGGTTTCCCGGTCATGGTCGGTCACCCGGTAAATTACGTTAGTCAGTCAGTTATACAGAAGTTATTTTGATGTAATAAAGTGCATCGGAGAACATGAAAAAAAGGTAACGTAGACATTTCATTACATCGGTACAAGTCCATGAGTCTTCAATATTAACTATCCCCTGTGATAAATGAAATTGAAACATATGAACCTAGTAGATGCGGTGGCTCTACAGAGCAATCGAACGGTTATTCAAGAGAGACTCTATGATCTTGGAGATATCCTATTGGCGTTGTTCTTGTACCACTCCTTAAGAAAGTCCACCACTGCGTCATGGCCCTCCTTCTGAGACCATTCCAGCGCACCCAATCCGTCATTATCCTTGGAATTTGCATCGACGTCAACTTTATCCAGCAGTTGTCGCACCATCCCACTGTGTCCCATTCTCGCTGCCAATAACAATACCGACATTCCGCGGTCGTCTTTTGAGTTCGCATCAACATCATCCCTGGCTGGAAGCCGCCGCACCACCGCATCATTTCCGCTTACAGCAGCCAACGATAGCGCCGTCATTCCGTCTTCGTCCCTCCAGTTCGCGTCAACGTCATCCCGCTCCAGCAGCAATCCCACCACCGCATCGTAATCATTAGTAGCTGCCCATTGCAATGATGTTATCCATACTCATCACTGGAATTCGTGCTAAAGTTGCCTCGCTCCAGGAGTAGCCGCGACCGCCTCATGACCATTCATTGCTGCCCATATCAGCGGCATAATTCCATTCTCATCCTTTGAATTGATGTCAACGCTTCCCGCTCTACCAACTTGCGTACCACCGCCTCATGCCCCTCAGCAGATGCCCAGGAGGGTGGTGTCTGGCTTGACAGCAAACCGCGTCAACGTTGAAACTTCTAGCTAACGACCGGAAAATTCTGTCGGTACCAAGTATGCAGCAACATGCAGTCCGGAAAACCCAGTTGGCTTGCTTCTGGACCTCTGGGTCCAGTACTGTACGAATTGATAAAACACTAGAGAACAACTTTGGATATCAGCGTGACTCTGGAGTAGACGAGTTGCCAGTGTTTCCACAGATTCGTTGGCTTGTTTGCGCGCAGGTGGCCCCCATTGACAAGCGACATACTCGAGAAAAGCGAACTCTGCTAAAAACTCTTCAACGTCATAGCTTTGGATCTCAGACTCTTCAGTATCAGAATAATCGGGGTTAGAGACCTTTGTGCCGGAGTAATTGTCGTCGGAGTCCTGGACGTCAGAATCTCCGGAAGCACAATCATCGTCTTCCGAATCTTCGTCATCAGAGTCCAAAGAATTGCGACTAAGAGCATTGAAGTTCAGATATGTCAGGCAAGTGTAGGCAATTTCGCTGTGACTTATTGGAAATAATGTATCGTTCTGGGTGAGTAGATATTTCTGAAGCGACAAATGCACAAGACGGACTGTGAACGTCGCTGCTTCGATCATAATCAGGCCGAGGCAACAGCTCAGCAAAGATTTTTCTGAAGCGAAATTGTCCCAATCGAGGTCTGTATCTCCTGGTTTGACAGCAAGTGCATGACATAGCTCGTTGACGCGCAATGGCCTTTCTGCGAGAAATGTCCACTTTAACACGTTCATGGCTTGATCTGACAGTGCCTTGGGCTGACGTATGATTGTTTTTACGGTATCACCAAAAGCATCGTGAAGACCTGTAGGCATCGTCTGCAGTGCTATCCGTCTCGGGGAGACGGTAGGTTGGTCTAACACAGTCTGAATTTGGAGAGCCGGCAGTAGGGACCTAAGCGCAAGATAATCAACTTGTGTACAACACTATAAGGACCTCAATAATGGCAACTGAACAAGGCGGGTCGCAGTAGTAACCAACAGGAACCAAAGTGAAACACATGTTATTCCGGGCTAGGATTCGAACATCTTGACTGGAGCGGAGGAGTTGGATATTTAGAAGGCATACATTCCCTAGGACGCAGCGGCGAGTTGCTCAATGATTTCCTTCTTAAACCACTGTTCATATCCACCGGATTGTGATCTCCATCAATCCGATGAGTATTCCATAATATCGTGGTTGTTACAGATGTACATGATGTTACAGGTCTGATACACGGTCCTACTGCAGGGGCTGATGCCTTCTGTATATATCTCGAGTCTTTCTCCTTCTATCTTCTCTGTACCATAGAATACACGTACACGGTTCTCCCCAACTTCCATATCGTCACAGTGGTGATGTGCCGCAATCCGAACCATTGCCGGTGATTCGAGGTATCGGTTGACCTCGCCCTCTACATGAGGCCGACCGGTGAGGAATAACTTTACTGCGTTCTTGGAGGCTTTCGAAACTTGGCCGAGTGACTGAAGAAACACCCTTCTATATTCGTCTTTACATTCGTCAAGAGTATCAATGCAAATGTAGGTCCGATTGAAAGATTGAACACTGTCGGATAACATGCGGCAGGCATCTTCCAGCTCCAGTTCCTTTTGCGGTCGCTTACTGTTCCGAAACACCTACATAATTTCTTCCAGTACATTTGCTTGTGCCGCAATAACTTGGTTTAAAAGACCGCCGACCATGTTCATCGGATGTTGTGTTCCTCATCTCTATAGTCACAATAGAGACAGGTGACGCAAGTACTCTTCTTAGCAATCTCTACAGATAAGTAATCAATGACGAGGGAGCTATATGCATAATTAGCTTGGACTCACTCTTCCCAGCATCGGTCTCCTACCTGATGATAGTCACTCCAGCGCCCAGGATTCCCTAGCACCCCAAAACGTGTCCGGATCCAGCAACTTGCGTCGCGTTATCACTGTTAACCCAAGTCTGAAACTCTGACATTTGCAGGAACCATTCCCCAGTTTCCTTCAGACGCTTCGATCGGATGTCCTGCTGTCGTTTCTGGGGTTCCAGCGGAGATAGCCATCGCAGTAGTTCTTCGATTTCTCCGTCTGTCATAGTCAGCACACATGGCTGTTGAAATAGTGATGCTGGAGAAGCTTGATTGTATATTATCTAAGAGTGCCACAAGGCCATATATATACGAGTACAAGTGTGAATGCGTGCGTACGCATCTATGTATAGACCATTCAGGCCGACAGTAATCTCCGGTTATACGAGCCTCACCTCCGGCCATACGAGAGTCATCTCCGGCAATAAGATGGCAGAGACCTATCATGTAATACATGGCAATGATATATTGTGGGGGAATGAAGGGACCTTTCATATTCTGCTGCAAGCTCTGCACACCAATGAAAATGTTATGGATTTCTGCCCAAGATTTGGCCACCATGGAGACCGGGCTCAAGACGGCAGAGATTTTATTGGAAACTTGCAATAACTCGGCAGGAACTGGGATAAGCATTCCCTTGAACGTCTCCACAGTCTTCTGCATTTGCCGGTGGGTTTCTTCTAACTTAGACAACACTTCGGTAGATGTGCTCGACAGAAGAGCGCGGTCAAATTTTGTAAAATTAGCACAGGCCCCGATGAAGGTAATGTCGATATACGAATCACTTGGAAACAGTGATGGAAAACTCGAACGTTTGAGTACACCGGTGCAAAGTCTTCACAATTTGCTGGCATTCAACTTTGCTGAAAGGCCATTTAAGACGCCCAAAAATTCTTGCGACCATCTCAACTCCATGAAGCTTTTCACGCTTGGCCTTGTCTGCTCCATAAACCCCGTCAAGCTTCTTATAAAGGCCCTCGATGTTGCTTTGGCAGACCATGATCACTGAACACAGCACAGATATCTGGTTAAATGAATTACCTTTCGCGTCCTCGCTTTGCAAAAACTTGACCAGCTGGTCTAAGACAAAGCTGAGAGTCGTGACCTCCATGAGAAGCGTCTGAGCTTCCTGTGGCGCGGACTTGACTCTACTGACATAGTCGTTCAAGATCTGCGTAATTTGGAAGGCGAGGCTTAGAAACCCAACGACGCCGGTGGAGAGGGTGAATGGATCCATGGATGTTGGGCGTTATACGGCTGGGCTTTTGCGGTGGGTTTAGAAGAATGATTTGTTGCGAGTTCTCGTTGCTGAGAGTGGGTGAGTCGGACTCGGTCTTTGACTAAGGTTGTTTTGAATGATTGCGAGAGGTAAAGAGTAGCTGGCACGACATTTCCTCCGGTTTCGTCGCTTTTCTATGATTGCTCCATGGAAAATTGAGGGTCAAATTTAGCCAATAAAGATGCAGAAATGATACATGAACTACTTCATAGCTACGGTAACGGAGAAGTATCGAGAGTTAAGCACCTTGCCATACCATGGTGGCAGACTTTAACAACACTTTCGATTTTTGAATTGCGCACATTATGTGAGGGCCAAAGTGGACAAAACCATTAGACATGTAAACAATTGACAAATTTGCAAATCTCAAATGTCGTAACCTGCAATACTTAGCTACGTACGTCAGGGCACATGAACATACCATGTACCTAGAGGTACCACGATGTACACCTAATTTGTAAAGATAAGATTTGAGCTTATCGTTCAAATCACATTCACTTGTATCCACTCTGGCCTATCCGTGGGTGATGTAAAAGAGGATGGTGTGATGGAAAGCTACCCACACACTCTGGTACACTCTCGGGATTATCGCTGCTGCTTCTCCGTAATTTATCACTAATACGATCACCTCCGACATCATGTCACCAACTGCTGCGAAAGTTTCCGTCATCGTTGTGTTCTTTTACCCCGCTAATCAGCCCCACCTTCCAGATGCAGGCTAGACCTTCTCGGCTAAACGCTCATGCATTGCAACGCAATGAGCAGAGCCGCATTTAATCCTTGCATCCACGCTAAGTTGGCGGCTCTTCGGAGACATCCGAACACGTTCTGACACCTGCAGCATATGAGCAGATGAATTGACAACTGCGCTGAAAGCGATTCACCACTGCTGTCCCTGACGCTACCACCCCAGCCGGGGAGTGATCGGCAATGGAAAAATGAATTCGCACTTGAGCGGAACTAGCCGTACGCTCGAGCGGGGGTTTTTCGCTCATCTTGTGCTCGGACACATACATCGCTCAGCTGCTTGTATCTATCCATGGTACGGTCGGTGGTGCTCGGCTCGGGTGCACTTGGAGGTGCACATGGGACAGCCTCTTAGGTGTACTTGAGGGTGCATGTGGAAGCAGCGCTCGGGTGAACTTGATGGTGCTAGGAAATAGTGCTCAGGTACACTAGGAGCTGTATTTGCAGATCGACTGCCTCGAAGTGCACCTCCAACGGCACACCCAACTGCACCTCAGCACCGTCTTCAATTACACCAAGTGCCCGATGTCCGTATCCATATACGCCTCCGAGTTCGCTCCACCGCTGTACGGTCTCCCGGTAGACCATATCAACCCTATATACATATATATAGATAGATCGACACAAGCTGAATACATGACATTGCAACTGCTCAATCGAGACTAGTAGCTGAATTTCTCGCTCAAGCTTGGAGGTAGTCGCTCAGAACACAGTCGCTCGCTAAAATAACGGTTGCACTCTTACTGAGATGAGCGGAGGACCCCTCGTCGGAGGGAGAGCTCTTAATATGTTCGGATTCGCTCGAGCGTCCACTCCGTTGGCCGAGGCCGAGCCGAGATAACTTTTTCCTGTCGACCGGCAAACGTACACCGGTGGCACGCAGAGTAGTATATTGTGTAAATAATACAACAAATGTCAGCTGCAATTTTCCGATGTTGTCTCATCTGTCTCTGCTGAGTTCACCTTGTGTTTTCCGTTGCGGTGAGGAGCGGCGGAATCCGTGTTGGAGGTGGCTTGTTTATAGAATAAGCTTCCCATCTCACCACGCCCCTCCATCTTTCGGAAAAGCGTCCGGTCAGGAGCTCCCGCCGAGATGGCTGCTCCGTCTGGGGCCGAGAGTCCCAGGACCAGGGCCTCGTATAGATGACCGCAGACTGGAACTGGAACAGCTAGCATGGGTGGGCTTGAAAATAAGCGTCTAGATTCTAGCGGAAGTGGCGGAAGTCTTCAGCCGGGGATTGTCGAAGTCGCCCTTGATCGGAACGAGCGGATGTCAAACGCAGTAAGTATAATTCGGACTCGCCTTCTGGGAGATAACAGTTGTAGCTGTGTTAGTTACCTTGATTTTGTCTTAAGGTTGTTGGTTACCTTCAGAACCCAGGGACTATATGTACCTGCAGTGTTATAGTCTTTGAAATCTTGCCCTGGTCTTCTGCAGGTATTCGGGCCGACATTTCCTACTCTAGTCTGTATAGTCAAGGATATCCCTTGTCCCGAACATAGTCCCGAGTGAGGCGGAGTGTTGCCCGGATGAGACGGACTATATCTTGAGAACCCTAGCCATCGATTAAAGCCGAGGAACTTGGGCCCAGGGGTTTATATTTCGAGACTTTTCCAAACCCTAGGCCTGCAATCTAACCGGATGGATTGGGGATGCCGGATGCCAGGGAAGGATTTCAAGAATAAAGAAGTGGAGGAAGGTGTCTCCTCCGTCCTCCGCCTAGCCGGATGATCAGGAGGCCTAAGGGGGGGATTTGGGCGCTGTAGTACAGTAGATAGATAGATTATGTACAGTATGATTAACAGATTCGAGCTACATCGTGACAAATACCTAACCTATCCCCATAGAATTTTGTACTGCTGAGACTTGGGGAAACTTTTCTTGGACTATGTATCTACAAGACTCTAGTTTTCACAACACTAACTCAAACAACCATTGAAATGAAGTTTGGGGAACACAAACCGCCATATAATACTGCTCTGGCCGTTGCATAACCTTGTACTCAAGAGTACGGCAACTGACTTACAATGCATAGCGGAGGATGATCTTCCCCTCTTCTACCGTCAAACAACGACAAATACTCTATTCACGCTATGACTAGTTTTCTGGCCCACCATCAGACATACCGAAACATCTCCCGACAGAGTTTAGCTACTATACAGCGGCCGTGCGTACTGTTCCATCTGATCGGTTCCATGTACTCATTAAGAATTTGTCAACTACTAAATACGTGCGAACTGTGCCATTCAAGGGTATAATACACACCCACTGTATTACTGATATAAAAGAAAATGTAAACTCCCATGTCAAGATAATGTGTGCTGGTGGAACGAGTTTCATGGGGTGACATGGATTAAACCCTTGTTCGTTCAACACGTTGAAATATTCTGTAGGTGTATGTGAGTATCGTCAACACCGCAATACTGTTCTGGAGGTAAATGGATAAGGACTATGGGGTTGTGTTTGTTAAGTTCCATCGAACTCTCCATAACTTTGATTACCGAATAGCTTCGCTTGCGGAGAAGCACCAGATTAGGACTAATAAGCGCATGGAATAGTCCGTATAGCCGCTGTAGGTCGCTACACCCTGTTCGGAGAAGCCCCGGTAAACACGGCAAGCTTTCAGGCCCTCTACCGGGAATCCTGGTACGGCAAACTGGAAATCTGAAAGTTCTAGCCCATGTAGCGACAGAGAGGAAAGAAATATTTAAGCAAAGCAGTCGAACCAACTTCTGGACAACATACAAGCACAGCAGCCTAACAACACAGCATTCGATTAAGGTTTGACAGTTTTATCACGTTTATTCCGGCCATTTTGCCATTTACTAAACATCCATTCGAACCCTTTTCCAGCAAAGACCATCACAACAACATACATCAACAATGAAGCTCTTGATCGTCGTCAGCTTGCTTATTGCTTTTGCTTCTGCGCGTGGAGTTGTAAGCGCACGACTCTGATCGTTATTGGTTGCGTGAGCAAGGTACTAACTGCTCATGAAAGCCCCCAGCATGTGTAAGTGGACGACTGGGCCCTGTGACCATGAATCTAGTGATGGTTATGTCGGAGCAGGGTGCTAATCCGAACAATGAAATCTTAAGGTGGTAAGTGCACAACAGTGTCGTGGTAACGGCGATGGGTAGTTGGTTTCGCTAACGTATATCATCAAACTTGCAGACTGTAAGTGGTAGTCCTGAGGACTTGACGTGGGAGCTGTCGGGTGCTGACGCACATCTTTAAACTTGCAGAAGACGGATTGTCCAGTAAGTGCATCATTTTGACGGTGATACCTGCTCGTAAGCAAGATACTGATGCGCATCTCTATTGTAGGATGGAGGAACAGTAAGTGAACGACCCATTGGCAACGTAGTGGCGATGTTAGAGCAGAGTGCTAACACGTATCATCGAATGAAGTGCGTAAGTGGACGACCGCGATGACCACCAGCAATACACTGCACTGTGATATGAGCCAGGATACTGACGCAGACCTCCGAACCTGAAGTGTGTAAGTACACCGCGGTCACAACGATTGGCGTGGTGACGGAATACTAATGCGCATACTCGAACTTGCAGGATGTAAGCAGTCAATCCCAAAAAATTGGTGCGGTGACGGTGGTGTGGGAGAAGGGTGTTGACGAATATTTTCGAACTTGCAGTCCACAGCTTGTGTAAGTGATTATTCGAAATAGTGACGGTGATATGAGAGTAGATTACTGATCATATATACAGATGCATGCGCTTACTGTAAGTGGATGACCCGTTGGATATTGTCTGGGTGACAACGCTTCAGCAGCGTGCTGATTTGCCTCGCCGGACTTATAGTGTGTAAGTGGACAACCCTAATGATTATTATTGTGGTGATAGGCGGGTGCTAACGGGTAGCTTCAATCTGCAGAATGTGAGTGAACCACGGCGATCTCTGGCATGATAATATGACAACAGAGTACTAACTGGTATTTTCAAATTTGCAGCGTGTAAGTGGATAACCCCAATGACTGTTGGTGTGGTTACAATGGGTGCTAACGGTATCTTCAATCTGCAGTCTGTGAGTAGACAACACCGGGGGTTACTGGCATGGTAATATGACTGCAGAGTGCTGACGGTTATCTTCAAATTTGCAGCTTGTAAGTGGACAACCTTAATGACCGTTGCTGTGGTGACAGATGGGTGCTGACAGTTATCTTCAAATTATAGCATGTATGTGGACAACTCCTGTGACCTTTGGTGTGGTACAGATGGGTGCTGACGAATACGTTCAAATGCGCAGGGTGTAAGTGGACAACGACCATTGTTGGAATAGTGACAAGTAGAAGCAGAGTGCTGACGGTGTCTTCAAAATTATAAATCTGCAGCCTGTAAGTGGATAACCCAAATGACAATTGGTTTGGTGACAAATCGGTGCTAACGGGTATTTTCAATCTGCAGAATGTGAGTGGATAACCCTGGAGATCATTGACATTATGATATGACTGCACAGTGCTGACGGTTATCTTCAAAACCGCAGTATGTAAGTTGACGGCCCCAATGACCATAGATGTAGTGACAGATGGATACTGACGAGTATGTTCAATCTTGCAGGTTGTAAGTGGATAACGATGATTGTTGGCATGGTGACAACGTAGGAGCAGAGTGCTGACTGTATCTTCAATAAGGCGCCTGTAAGTGGACAACCCCAATGATTATAGGTGTGGTGTCATGAGTGCTGACGAGTACGTTCAAATTTGCAGGGTGTAAGTTAACAACCCAATGATCGTTGGTAAGGTGACAGATAGGTGCTGACCAGTATGTTCAAATTTGTAGAATGTAAGTAGATGACTCAGACAACCATTGGCGGGGGTGATGTGGGAGCAGAGCGCTGACACATGTCTTCAACTCTGCAGTGGGTAAGTTGATGGCTCCGATAACTTGGCTTGATGACGGTAATGTGGGAGCAGGGTGCTGACGCATGTCTTCAAACATGCAGTATGTAAGTGGACCCTGATTATTGACACGATGACGCTGTGCGGAATGGGAGCAGAGCACTAACCCGCATCTTCGAACTTATAGTGTGTAAGTGCATAACCCGACGACTAATACTGTCATGATGATATGGGAGCAGAGTGTTAACTCTCATCTTCGAACTTATAGTGTGTAAGTGCATGATCCCGAAGACTACTGAAGTGCTGACGGTGGTATGCTGACACACATCAAGTCGTGACCTCAAAGGGACGGAGATTGTGGAGGAAACGATAGCTCACAGTCGTTGTATGAAGTTCCCGCAAGGGTTTAAGCTTGGCCGACTGAGAGCGGGGCCGGCTGTTTTATTTAAGATGGTAACTTGGGTAGGACAAGGAGGACGAGATGGAGAAGGGAGGGGGAGAAATTTAGCGAGGCGGAATTAAAAATCTTTCACTGTGTATGCACATGTCTGCTATCATCCGACAAGAATCATAACGCGTCACTATTCTTACGTATTGAAGCCAAATCAGCGATGGCAACTACTGCGGAGGGATGATCCTCGCCCAATGTCGTCCGCATACTATGGGTCCCATGACTCTGTAGTTCCTTGGCCACCTTCCATTGCCCCTGGTTGCAAAATGTCGATGTGAGGTTGCCCATGCTGGTCAGGGTATCTGGATGCTCATGGCTGAGTACCCTCTTTTTCGTCTCCATGACCTGCACTTCCAGCACCTCGGCCTCCTTCCATCGCCCCTGGTTCGTGTATGTTGATGCGAGGTTGGCCATGCTGGTCAAGGCAGCGGGATGCTCTTGGCCGAGTAGCCTCTTGAACATCTCCATAACCTGCACGTCCAGCAACTTGGCCTCCTTCCATTGCCCCTGCATCCTGTATGTTGTCGCAAGGTTGTTTGAGAATATTGCGACCTTAGAGCTCTGTGCTCTATACGTACTTTTAGCAAGCTTTAGAACTGTTTCTTTTAATAGTTGTGCTTCCGTCTATTCCCTTAGCTTTGTGTGCGACTTAGCTAGTTTTACGATTGATTGAATATAATACAGAAGACTACTTCCGCCAGTTGTTTCAAATTGGTCTCTGATCTGCATTCATAGTGCTTTTGATTTCGCAAATTCACCTAATTCATCCAGCAGATCCCCAATGATTGTGTATAAGCCCAATGGTACGAAATGCTGCTCTCCGAACTCTGTTGCAATATCACGGACCTCTCTTTCGTATTCTTTCCGAACTTCCTCGAGATTGTTCAATCCACAAGTTCGATATTCGTGAATGAGGTTAACTGTTTCAAGATGCCTACCGAGCTTGCGCATTTTGTCACTCTTCCAACCTGCCGATCAGTGAATTCAACCGTCCCGTCCGTCCGGGAACTACTCAGGACGGGACGGGACGGTGTCATGCCGTCCGTCCAAGGGTAGGACGGAAACGGTGCCGTCTTTTTGAGGCAGGACGGGGACGGACGGAAAGGACGGCCGGGGACGGAGAAGAGCCGTCCCCGGTGGTTATCCACCGATATCCATGGATCTTAGTGTACATAACAAAACTTATATGTAAAACGGAATGATTACTCTGACCATGATGCAAGATCCGTGAGCATCTTCTCCATGCGTACCATGTCAGAATCTGTTGCTCCAAAGATTAAGCCCTGCTGCACCCACGATGTCACGGGTAAAGATATACAGTAACCGCCCGATGACTGTGGATGACGGTCGATATTCCGTCCGTCTTGAGTAAGGACGGGACGGACGGCCTTGACGCCGTCCCGTCCGTCCGGCTATGATGTCGGACGGCACTACCGTCCCCGGCCGTCGGACGGGACGGTTGAGAACACTGCTGCCGATCTTACAGCTCCGTTTTCGTTCTTCAGATCATGCAGTTGTTTGTTGCTTTTTTCAAGCTACTTAATACTTTTATTGTCATCCGACTTAACCCCGAATCCAATCTAATAACAAAGGCAATCTGGAATGCGATGTAGACAACAAATGGTTGGGTTCGATTTCTAATGTAGTTGTTTTCGAGGCTGTCTCTAATTTGTTTCCGAACACGATAGTCTGATTGCACGAGGTCGACAAGGGTTTCGGCAATCTGGAATAAAGCACTCCGCACAGCTATAACCCTATAGAAATGGACAGAGAATTACCCAGTGTTCTCAACCGTCCCGTCCGACGGCCGGGGACGGTAGTGCCGTCTGAGATCTCGCCAGGACGGACGGGACGGCACTAAATCCGTCCGTCCCGTCCTAGCAGATAAATGACGGCAGGACGCCCGTTGTCTGCCGGGGACGGTGAAAACACCGTCCCCGGCCGTTATCGGGCGGTTAGAGGATATGTTTAGATGATTAGCAATTGAGGCTTGAGAGCGCGCGGTAAGTGTTATAAATCGATAAATTGATCTATGGAGCAACGGGGTCAGACATTGTGCGGATGGAGCAGATGCTGAAGGATCTTGCTTCACAATCAAGGTAATTGTAATGAGTTTTATATGAATATTATTATGTACTTTGCGAAAGATCCATGGATGTCGACCGTTGACGACCGGGGACGGTGAAAAACCAGTTGACGGCCGTCCGTTCCGTCCGTCCCCGTCCTAACTCGGACGGACGGCACCGTCTCCGTCTTGCCCTTGGACGGACGGCGCATTACCGTCCCGTCCCCGTCCTGGGTGATCCCGGACGGACGGGACGGCTGAGAACACTGGAATTACCACGAAATCTGCATGCGTTAGGAGTTTCGTCATTACATCAAATGGTACGACATCAGAGGATTGTAATCCAGGTCTAATATTCTTATCTTATGCCGTCTGTTGGCATGACAGGTAAAACTTACCGTTCCTGGCTGGAAAAACCCTTTAATTTTCCAAGATCTGACGTCCGTTTTTCTGGATTAAGTGGCACAGTAAAGCCAAAAAGCCCCTTTAGACTAACCCTTTATTCGGTATTTAAGCCTGACATTGAGTTGATGAGCTGATTGGCAGTTTGTTCCAATATATCTTCATCTTTTAACCGTTCAAGTAAAGCGCGAGGGCCAAAGGGTGCATCGAATGCAATCAACTCAGTCGCCCCAACTGCGGTGGTTTGTATAGCTGACAGGTTGTTTCCAAAGAGAACCCACAGACACAGCATACCAAAGGAGTAAACATCTGTTTTTTTAGCTTCAGCGGCAGTGAATTCCCCGAAATGATGCTCCGGGGTATTCCATGGTCTTGACTTCGGTAGATAAGCCGTCCCTTCGTCGTCAGTTGCAAGTGTAGAATACCCGAAGTCGGCCACCTTTACTTCAGTCTTGCCGGTCGCATCCTTGAAAACTAGCACATTTTGTGGCTTGATATCGCCATGAATCACGCCTATGTTGATGTTCGATTTGCAAAGATATAATCATTTGGAATGACAAACCATAAGCGTGCAAGGCCATTATGGCACTCCCAATATCGGCATAGACTTTGATCCGGTCATTGAGTGGCATGTTCAACCCCTCATGGACTCTCATGAATTGTTGTAGATCCCATACCGCTTTCTCAAACACCAGTTCAGGGACTGATTTTTCGGTTCTGGGCTTGATTTCCCAGCAAATTCCGTATAAGTTGACTATATTTGGGTGATTTTGAATTGGGGTTGACTCATGAATAGTACCTCTGATATCAATCGCACAAAGTCTCTATCTGAATCTTTGGAGTCGTGAAACTGTTTGAATGCAAGAGGCATCTTGGTACTGAATGTCGACTGGCTTACGGTTCTAGACTTACTTACACTGAGTGTACTGAGAGCTGGCTGCTACGTAATGGGAAGATAGTCGACATTGCATTTTTGAACAACTGCAAGAAATACGATCAAGTCGTTTTGGAGGACATTGGAGCGGTTTTTGGAGGCGGAGTAGCGAGTAAACATTCCATCCGGATAGGATATCAGTCCGGGTTTGCGCGTTGAAAACATGTTGTAGCGGTGGCGTGGAAAAAGTGTAACCAGTCGAGTCCAGAATGATGGCAGAACGGTATACGTAATCTCGTGATCCTACTTGTTCAGCCAGCGCCACCGTTTAGACCTTACAGAGTATCAAGATCGCACGCCTGGAGAAGGGAAACTGTACATACTTTGTTTCGGGCAATTTGTATGGTGACTTTTTGTCAACTCTTTCTCGGTCGAAGTATTAATGTAAGTAGCAGATGAGGCTGCGTATCTAATGCGCTAACGGAAATACATGTTGCGCAAGGAAGCATGATGTAGAGTACACGTATCGCTCAGCCTCATCAGTTGGCAGATGTGTTGAAACACAGTCCGTTGCATCATGCTAAATGGTTGGCTTACAGCATTGCGTCAAATGCTGTGGTCTAGCAGGCTGTGCGAACTTCTATGTTGCAGGGATCAGATCGACAAACACGTGTTTGAGCATAGCGAAGTAACGGGTAGGCAGTAGCCGGCTATCCGGAAGGGCACACTCTAGAACATAAATTGCGTGCGGGGTCATTGCCTGAAGCTGCATTCGTGTAAGGCGCTCAGAATCTGTCATCATGCAGGCAATGCTGGCCGAATTGAATCACCAACTCGACTCTCTCAAGGCAGATTGTTAAGACTCAATGCCATACCCCAAAGCCCATTTGTGCCAGGATTTGTGATATCTGCGAGATTCGTTCTGCGGCGTTCGGTTTAGTGCTAAAGACCGTTTAAAATCGCCGAAAATCGAGTAGTTACTACAATTGTATGTACTATACAGCGACTTGATGAGTAGTAAAGATATTGCAAATCTGAGACCGCAAGGTGAAGGAACGTATAGTTACGTAGATTTGATGTATGGAGGATGTAGCGATTGGTGCACAACTCGTGGACTTAGCTGGGTGGGTCTGGGTGAATCTTGATCGGTAGGCCTCGAAGTTCGCTAGTGTAACGCTTATCCTCACGTGTTTTTCAATGTATTCTGTGAGAGTGACAAGATATCTTAAATTCCGACCTTGCCGAAACACAGTTAGCCTTACAGTCTAACGAGAATTCTAGTCGGTGACACCACTGATGTGTGGCTGCGCCTGGAGAGTACTAATACAACCCCCTAGTCGCTAGCTGTGTAGCTGGCCGGAATACCGCACTTTAGAAACTTATACTTGAGGTGAGATTAAGAACGCCAATAGCGATGTGCTCAGTAATGTGTACGTAACAAATCAACGAAAGTGATTCAAATAATACGCACACTTTCATTATGCCTTAGGTAAACTCTAAATTTCCGAGGTGATTCCCTGTGTGGCGTTGAATAGAAGCAGTTTTACGGCCATTTTGGGCTGTCGGGGTTATTAATCTTACCACAAGTAGGCCAAACAAGATTGGTTTAAATCGCCATACAGCCAGCTTTCGTTGTCATGAGTGTTATTATTTGGTGACGATACTGGCATCTCTAAACCCTGTCGGCAGATCTTTTGTAATAGCAGTAGCTTTTACTAGTTCGGATATCATTAGTTTTCCCTAAATTTCTTGCTTATTAAATTACTATTAGTCCCCCTTGCTAATCGAGTGTTGACATATTTAAAAATTCTTCCGTTGTCACTCCTAACTCAAAGGGAAAAACAAGACCGATCAACAAATTATAGAAATGTTCTGTATCCGGTAGTGCTGAATAGATGTCCAGCATAGATCGAGAAAACAGGGTTAGAGAAGGTGTTTGGCAACTATGCCCTCCGTCGAGGCACTGGACAGAAATGGCGCCGTCTTTTTGAATGTGGACGGGGAAGGGGAAGGATAGTATGGACGGCCTGGGATGACACATTGCTATCCGCAGCAGCTACCGGCCGTTTCTGGGAGACATCCATTGAACGAGTGGTAAACTGAGTTGAATAACACTAGTCATTGAATTTACTTATACTATGTACTGCAAACACCGTCCATTTCCACTTGTTCACTTATTTCTTGCTACATCATACCAAGACGCAAAATGACTGCCGCAGACTGTTGTACATTCCCAGCCATATGACAGGACGGTTACCAATACTGGGGTTTAACTTCTAAGGATGGTATTAACCGTCATTAAACGGTCCTTATACTATATGAGCGCGAGATTGCTATAGGATATCTGGTGGCTTGCAGCAGCGGACAACAATTGGACTAGCCAGATGAGTCCCAGAACGTCACTTTCTCCAAAATATGCACAGTCTACTTGGGAGCGTACAGTCAAGCAGGCTGGGAGTGTGCCATCGAGTGAAATTGGGAGCGTACTGGAGAGCATGCCCGGGAGTATACTTGAGAACATACTCGGAGGTGTACTTGGGAGCGTACTCGGAGTGTACTTGGGAGCGTCTTGAGAGCTTACTTGGGAGTGTGCCATCGGGTGCAATTGGGAGCGTCCTTGAGAGCATGCCCGGGAGTGTACTTGAGAACATACTCGGAGGTGTACTTGGGAGCGTACTCGGAGTGTACTTCAGAGCAGACTTGGGAGCGTGCAATGAAGTGCATTTGGCAGTTTTGTTGAATGCAGCATGATGTATAGTATCAAGCGCACATAATTGCATGCGTATCATAGTAATCTAGTCAACGCGCAGGTCTATAGGACCTCATAGTGCCACGCGTCAAATATGCTATGGATTACCGTCCCAAAAATAGCTTCTCTATGAGTTACGCGTCGCGTAAGGTCATTTTTCCCGGTGAAGGTCAGATAAGCATCAATGATCAAGCCATTACCGATGTCATTGCACTGAGATCTATATTAAATAACCTATGACTTACTTCTGCAAATATACTTCCCTGTCGCATGTGCAACCATACAACTAATACCATATGGCTTCAGCTGAGCCTAGATGTTTGTGCCTTTAAAGGGGATAACTCATCACCCAAGTAGAGTTTCACCATTGAGCTGGCCTACCTGATAGCAGAGGTGATTTGGCGTCTGTTAGACTTTAAATAGAGTGAATACATTATGATTAAAACAAAAACAAAACAAAATCTTCCAGTTCTAGGTTCAATTCAAAGGCAAAGAGGCTACAACATGTAAGAGTTCTTTTTATGCTAACAAGATTGAAATTTGTTCCGATTTTCTGTATACTTCTATTGTGTATAGCAGTATATATTTACACTTTTTATACACTTTTTGGAGTATCTTCTGTGTATCTTCTGTAATCACCTGTTTATCCTTCCAAACAAAATTTATATTGATTTTATTCAGCATTTTATACAGATTTTTAAACAGCCCAACTGTATATACCGGTGAATATCTTTACACAACTGTTATACAGGTCGTCATATCGCAGATGTTACTGTCGGGTACCATCGTGCATAAAGAACACAACAACTTACCAGGGTACACAGGGATCGGATCGGCAAACGTGCTCCTGCTAAAATACGTGGCAATAGGCAAAGACAAAAAGAATGTCCACCTTTTTCTAACACTACATTTCCTAAATTTTTTATACTGTGTTTTTTGAATATCATATATCTGAACTTTCATGTATCCAAACGCTATATTTCGTTTCTTCCTAGCAATTGTGTGGTTGTGGTGTCTATGAAATGGGGCAGGGAGTCGAGAGGAGGTAATAAGGGAATACACCATGTCACAGTTTTTTCTTAAGTACCATGCCTTCTTTCTCTCCATCATCTAAAGGACTTATCTTTTCAATTACAGCTCTCTCTATTGTGTGGTGGTTGTGAAATCGCCATTTTTCATGTTCGGCGCTCGGTTGCGGCTCTTTTTGCGGCCATCATGAAGATTTTCCTACGGGACTGTATCTACCGGCCACGGAGCACTTCTATATATACTCTCCTTCCCCTATGCTCCTGTCAAGTCCGCTTTACCTCTCAGCCTCGCGTCTCCAGCTCTAGCTAGTGGGTGTATCTGGTGAGTCTATACCATCTCTGAGGTTGGAGCAAAAAGCGTGCCGGTCGCCTTCTGCTCAGCTACATCAACCAATTCAAGTCCAATTAACTCTTTATGTTTAATTTCTAACCCAATGTATGCCATACATGAAATATGCATAAACGTACTCTTTTCACCTCTCGGTCTCCGATTTACTATATCGCTAAATCTCTCCAATGTTGAGAGAAACCCAGGAAAAAAGAAAGACGTTGCATTGTCTATCGTACAAAGTGATTATCTGTCGAACTATCAAGGGTAGAGTCTTGCCTTTATATACATAAAGAGTCTAGAGGTCCCACGGAGATGATAGAGTAACGTCATCAGTGGCGAGTGGTATAGCATATGTACCTGGATCGTGAGTCTCAGCTTCTGTTACGGTTCTGTATGATATGGCCAGGCATAGAGACGGTCCGTCCGGACTGAAGTCATTCGGGGGGCTAGCGTGCTGTCCAGCCCGGGCCACTGCTTCGTCGCCCTAAGGAATCCAGTTCTCAAAGGATGTTGAAATACTAATTGCTAGAAGCGTTGTATTCTCAAGTACAGGTAAATTCGTGATCTTATATACGGCATTCAGAGTATGCCCTGTACGCATGCATGCGCACTCAGCTGGCATCTCCAGCTGAGTCTGCAACGACCATCATCTTAAGGAGATTATACATCAGCCCAGCTGAAGCCCATAAGCCGTACGCCACGGAGATTGGACCATATATGCAACAAAGGACTGAAGGATCCTTGCGAGTGACATCTCGTGCCAGTGGGTTTCAGTAGGCGCCTTTGTTAGTTCGAATCGCACGGTAGGGTGTACCATCTTACTACGCTATGTCTCAGGGAGATAGCGCACAACCTTTTGGTTGTTGCAGCCATATTATGGTCATCATTTGGTCATCGCTTCTTCACTCGCGATCACCGTTCCATCACTCGAAATCACCGACAAGTCACTCGATGGCCTTCAGGGCCCTATATGTTGCATGTGTACCTGCATCGTGCCGTCTGCAGTTTCAGGTCCGTTTGCTGGCTCGTAAGCAGTTGGTGTTTCGAGAATATGCATAGTCTGTATCATGATCAAGGAGAGCGGGTCATATCAATGCAAACGGAAATGCAAACGGAAGTGATATAGACACGGATGTGGATATGAATGTAGGAGTCAAGTCTGTATATATACGGGCTTTTTGGCCTCGAGATACCAGTCAATTAACTGTTGGCACGAGATTTGGCCCGGTGGCTTAGGTGGCGTTTGGGGGCTTACTGCCCCCATCGGCCTAAGGGTGCGGGCATGAGGCCGGTGGCGTGTAGCTCCCATGGGCCTCACCTGCCCCCATGCCGAGGAGGAGGCCTAGCCTCGGCACTGATGCTCGGCATCGGGCTGCGGTTATCATACTCGGCTTTGCCGAGTATGGTCTTTTCTTTGGTATAAGATTATTGTTTTTCCTTTCTTGCATCGATAGACAATTGAGCTTCTTCGTTCTTTCTCTTTTGCGCTCAACATTAACAAGTCTTTCTACCATCCAAAGCACAACTATAGGTTAACGGTCTTACTTTCCAGAAGACTGAAACCCCAAGTCCAAGGTAAAGGCCCCCCGAAATTCGTAATCTAGGCCAAGTTGAGCCTTCCGACGGACAGGATAGGCTTTTTCCACTCTGGTTATGGCTTGTATGGGAATGAAGGCTTGTATGAAGAAGGAAGCTTGTATAAGTATTTGGCTTGTATCAGGATCAGGGTGATGCGTCTCATCTAGAATAAGTGCGTACGAGTATGCATGTGGAGACTGTACATATACGGGCCTTTCAGCCTCGATAGATTGGTAAGCAGTTAGGTGGTCAATCAGCCATTCAAGCAACAAATGGTGTTGCGATATTCACTACCAGCCGCGGAAAGTGCAATCACGCAGTTTGCCTATACAAAGTATGTGATTGGGAAGCGGAGACAAGACATTTCCTAAATTTGATGGGTTTCCAATGCATTTCTTCCTACGTAGTCATTCTATTTCCAGTCTTTTCCATACCATTTCGCCAATGCTACACTGACATACCTTTTTCCACTCCTTACAATACTGTTCTGTTGTTGAGTACTTTCCAACCGCTTATTAAGCTCCACACAACTTACCCTTTCTTCAACTTTCTAAAAGTTAAGATGTCTTTTAATATCGTTATCATGGGGAGGTTTTCATCTGGCTGTACAGTGTTCGTTTTTACAGTTCTCGCCATGGGGGTGTGACTTCTCCCACTTACTTTTTTTGCTATAAGTAAATTTGGCCAGTTTCACATTTGTGGGGCTTGTGTGAGAGTGGGTGCGTTCCAGCTTCAGGTACATGATGGTGGGGCCAGTGGTGGTGGTAATAGAGCTGATAAATCTCACGATGCTTGGCATTCCCGGTCTCGAATTGACAAAACATTCTGTGTTCCCACAGACTTGGCAACCAGGTTACACACATATATACGACAAAGAATTACACGGAAAAGTATTGATTTGTATAACGGAAAGTGGATTATCCATATCTCACATTCTAATACTTTCCTTCCCACTTTTCCGCAGCACATAGAGCGGCTGAATATCATCATCCAGTATTAGTACCTGCCTAATAAGCCGCCATACGAAGACTGAGATCAATTTATGCAATAGTTGATTTTACCGTTGGATGTTCCTAGCCAGCATGCTGCCAGTTTCGTATCGCACCTATAATGAGCAATTGATCTTGTGTCAGATCTACAGTGGTCGCGATTGCATATGGCAGTATGATATTATCTATCCAGCAGCGACACTGGGTTCACCAGGAACTGGCTGAAGACAATTCTTAAGTGCACTTGGATATGGAGCTGGCTGAAGATGGTGCTCTAGTGTAGTTTAAGACAGATGCACATCGAGATGGATGCACATGGAGACGGGAGTTGACTGGCGACAGGGCTCAAGTACAGTTGGAGAAGGTGCTCGGGTTCATTCGGTGACGCTACCCAGGTTCACTTTGAGACAGTACTCGGGTACACTTAGAGATGAGAGCAGATTTCAGACGGTAGATCTTGGCTGGCTGGGAGCATACTCAAGACGGTAGAGACGAAATTTCAAGGGGCATACTGGAGATATTAGTGATGGATTCTCCAGGAACATGTTCGAAACGGTAGAGATCGACTTGCTGGGAGCTGGATGGAGACTCCGAGTCTCGGTAGGCAGGGAGATAGCTGGAGACGGTGAGATGTACTTACCGAAGGCTGCCAGCAGATGGCTAGAGACGGCAGAAATGGACTTACCGAGAGCTGGCCAGGAGATGGCTGGTCAACTCCCATTGAGTACCCGGAAAACCTTCCCCCACCCTCTGCATATGACTGGAGCAAAAACCTTGGCTCAGCCGACTCAACTAATTTAAGTCTAATTAAGTACGCAAGTTTTGCTTTGATTACAAAGTGTTCTTTACAGCTAAAGTTAACTAAAGAATCACATAATACTCTAGGCAACCAGGCATTTAATGTACAATACGCACTAAATAAAACAACATTGCATAAATACACCCTCTTTCACTTCATTGTCTCAAATTACGATATCTCTAATATTCATGGTGCGACTGTCCAAAAATGTTTCATAACCACAGTTTTTCGGCTGCCACTCACTTGATATTAGAGATATCGTAAACAGTGCATAGTTATACACATTCTGTGTATAAGGCACTTCGTGTTCGGAGCACAACTTGTGGACTTAATTGTGCGGACAATTTTGAATCTGAGTTTAAGCTCAGAGTACTTGCCGCAATTAGCTACTCAGCCACTCAGCCGCAGAATTCTGACCAATGAGAATCGAAAAAGACACATTCCATATGTATACCATGTCGCCGAGTGTGAGCTGGCCACGTGATGTGGCACAGTAACTGCACAGCGTTAAAGCCACATCACGTGGCGAACTTAGCACTCAGCGACATGAGTACAGTCTACGAAAAACAAGAGCAAAAATAGAACATATGATATACCGTAACCTAATGGGGCCTAACCACCCACCATAATACTACCCAAAACGGTAAAATTTGGGATAAAAGCTTTAACACGCAGAAATCTCTGTGCGGTACTGGTCACAGTGGTTCGGACGCAGGTGGGTGATGACAGGTATTTTCTCATCGGACAGTTGTTGCTGACGGCATTTGAGTAATCAGACACCGTAATGTTGCCGCTGCGAAGCTTTATGATTGTGGGGACACAGAGGAGCAGCAGCCATTATTGACTATCAAAAAAGCGCGGCTTGAATGAGGGATATGAATGATGGACCGGCTGGAAGAAGAAATAGTACTCTTGGGCGTATTATATAGAATAAATACCATCATGATACCAGTGCTGACAGATCTAATTCATCGGATTTTGGCTTCCTGACGTTGACAAGTACATATATTTGGCCGGACGGACCCCCTTCTGACTACTGACGCCCGAACCACGGTGACCAGTAGTCCAGAGAGGTGCATGGATGGAATATGGCTCATTTGGATCTCCTCAATCACAAGGTCGATGACCTTAGTGCCATACTACGGTCATCTATAGGCCCCAGGTCTTTGAGCATCTAGCCTGGAACGAACGAGGTATCTGAATAGCCTCCTGGACCTGACTTCTACCGGGCCCCGAAAGACTAGCGGACAGTTAGGACCCCTGCACTAGATGAATAACGCATCGGAGCCTACGTATCCGAAAGCTATGGAAATAGCGTGTATGAAACTTGTCCCATACCGTACAAAAACTGGGTTGCTGGGTAACGTTGGCAAGTTTTGGAGATGCTCTAGGAGTTATGCCAAGCTTCACATTGAGTGGTAGTTTCCACCTCAGCGTTCTATCATGAAAATTTACTGGATTAGCAGTACATTAAACGTGTAACCAGTAGACGAAGTTCGGAAATTATTGTGACTGCACAGTCGATATTGAAATGCTGGTGTATGGTTGTGCAGTTTGTAATTTGGCACTCTATTGCCCAGTAGCGGCCTCGACATACGAGTCAATGTTTGTGTCAACGTACTGCTGTGAGAAAGTTATGTGCAAAACATTCATCTGTGCTGATAACTTCGGCTGGATTTATTCTCAGTTCACAAAGAGGTATCTGGTACCTACCAGCAAGGCTTGGTGGTGGAGTATTGCGCAGGTAATCAAAGGTTTTACCCAAACACTGGAACATTTGTTCATAAAAGCATATCTGACACATGGCAATTTATGGTTGACAGCAACACGACGAGTAAGAGCTGCAGAAAATATGGAGCAGTGCATTTCTAGCTGTCGGACACCTTTGTTTAGCCAATCATGCATGTATGAAATTTAAGCCTCAAGCTGTTAATTCATCAACCATGTCTAAATAAAGCTGAGCACTAGCATGCACCAATTTATCGCATCGGCAAATGGAAAACTCAGAAGTGACTGGATAAATAAAAGATACTAACCTTATCTCAGCTGCAGGACACCTTTGCGTCGCCAATCAAAAGTTGGTGCAACCACAAACCAAAAGGGGCGAACGCCCGTTTTGCCCAGTATAAAGACTAAGCGCTGGCCGCTTCCTACGCCGTTATAGTCCTTCGATCGATGGTTAGCTTATACATTTCTATTCTTGATAGCGTTAACGTTTCAGACCTTTCCACAATTTGAACAAGTAACCACCTCCACCAACTATGCAGCACGATGATTGGGAAAAACGATACAAATTAGCAACAGGATACAAAGCGTGCGAAGTTACGGCTAAAGATTGGGAAATTCACCATGAGACAATCAAATCGCTTTTTCTTATCCTAGTCAATGGCCGTACGCGTAATCTCACAGAGGTGAGAAGAATTATGGCTCAGGAACACAATTTCTTCGCTAGGTACCAACGTTTCAACTAGGTTAACAGAAAATCCACTAACATTTGCACCCCCAGCGAGAGTCAGTATAAGAAGAAAATGACGAAGAATTCTAGGTGGAAGGTCCAAAAAAACATTCCCAAGGCCAAAATGACTACGATGATCCGAATAGCAGATAGAAGACGGATAACCGAACGGAAGGAAACAATTTTCAGCTTCCATCAACAGCCGGTCAGCAAAGAGAAGATAGAGCGTTCACGGAAGAGGTTTGAGGACACTGGAAGTTGCGAGACATGGGAAGTGCCAGGTACTGTACCTGGTAAGATATACACTGGGGAATAGCATACTCTTGCTGACGACAATTACCCCAGTTACGCCATCGTCCGTGGCATATAATACTCCAAAATCATTTACTCCCGGTCCACTTCATTTTGATTCTCCTCATCCCATGGATGCGGATACTCCAAACCCTACGGATTCATGCACTCAGGATTCTCTGAGATATTTAGAAGATACAACGTTTAATTCTGGGCCGCCCACCACAAGGGAATGGCAAGGCGCTTTATGTATACTACATGTTATCTTGCAGTGTCAAGCTGTTACTAACCATGGGTTGCGAAAGGTGAGCCTTCACCGGAGCTCCAAGTCACTTCGAAATCGAACTCTGTCATCATGGATCTGCCCGACTTTGATCCTTCTCATCCAATGGATGTTGACCATGCCCGCGGCTTTGTGGAAATCCCTGAAATCCTTAATTGAAGTTTTATGGCCCAAGATGATGCAATAGGTTTCTCGCACAGCCATTGATACTGGACTGATTACTGACTTCGTAATCGGTAGACATATTCTCACTCACTACTCATGAAACCCCAAGCTCTATTAGGCTGCAGCTGTTAGAGGATGGCACTCACTACCTTGCGGCTGTGAAATCCTCAGTCGGTACTGTAGTCGGCACAGATCTTCCTCAGTTATCTCAAGATAGCCCGAAAACGAAGCAATTCCTGGCATGTCTGGATGTCGTGCTGGGTCCAGTTGAGGTCACCTCTAGATATTCCTCTCCGTTTGGCGGAGTCGTGCCGCTTGGGGGTATTCAAAGCGAGACCCAGATCCCAATGTCGTCACCACAGGAACAGACTTCCGGCGAAAGTGAACATCTTCAGGAAACCACACTTGTGCGAGGGGGGAGTGACCCTGGTGATGAGCCGTTATTTTCAGTTCCAAAATTGACCGAAAACATGGGCCATGTTCTCCTCTATGACCATAGGGACTACCGGAAGGCAGTGGAATGGTATGACCTGGAATTATCTAGGCGGGAGCAATTACTAGGAAAAGACCATGAGAATACTCTAGATATTTTACACGCGTTGGGAATTGCGTTCGTCGGTCAAAGAAGTTACGCCACTGCACTGAAGTACTATGAGCTGGCACTGGCTGGGAGGGAAAGAGCGTTGGGCAAGGAACATCACGCGACACTGGATACAGTACACCGCATCGGACAGGCTTATCACCAGCAGCGGGACTGCGTGAGAACTGAGGAGTGGTTTAGGCAAACAAGAGAGTGCTACGGACCAATATTCGATGATCGAGAGAAGCAGCTACTTGGCATAGAAGATACACCGGAGACCTTGCAAATAGTAAAAATTATAGGCCGAATATACTACTACGGCGGACACTACACCAATGCTCTGAGGCTGTTTGAACGAGCTTTGGCTGGGCAAGAGAAGGTATTAGGCAAGGAACATCCCGCTACACTGGAGACGATACATGACATCGGCAAAGCACACTACCAGCGGGAATATGATGAAGAGGCAATGAAGTGGCAAGTTCGAGCACTTGTTGGGCGAGAGAAAACGCTGGGAAAATACCATTTGGATACATTGGATACGTTACGCGATGTGGGCCTCATATTCTTCTCCCAAGTTCGCTACAAACATGCGCTCAAGCGGTTTCAGAAGTCACTGGCTGGGCGGGAGAAGCTATTAGGCATAGACCATCCAGAAGTCCTGGAATTGCTACACGACATAGGCACTGTCTTCCTTAGCCAGAGAAAATGTTGGGACGCTGAGGATATCTATGAGCGAGTGCTGGATGGACGGAAGACGGCGCTCGGGGAGGATCACCCCGACACTCTGAAGGTTGTTCACGATATGGGCAGCGTATTTTATAGATGGGGAGATTATGAGAGGGCTCTGGAGTGGTATAAGCTGGCATTGGCTGGGCGAGAGAAGGTGCTGGGCAACGACCACCGTCATACAAAGAAAACCCTCCGGCGTATCAAAGATATGGAGTCTCGTTGCAAGGCCAAGTAGCTGCTGGATAATGCGTTACCTCGTTCGAGTTTATTAGAATGCATCGGAAATGGAAATCACTGTAGATTAATACATAAAATTTGGAGCAGGATGTGGAAATATGCATAAACTGAGAACCTCCTGAGTATTTCCGGCTTCCAGTGTATTTTTGTAGCTCCAGATACATCCCACCATTAGAATCTGGGTTACCTTGTGGGCAGGCACGCGATTGCAACTATGATCCCAATTTTGCTATTGTTACTCTGGACAATGAACTTATTACTAGAGAGATGAAAGCTGACCAGATGGAATACACGGTCCTTAGGGAGGTCACCGGGACAAGTGAGTATCAGACTTCCAAACTGTCGGTCTCGTCTGGGCCGACCCATGCCCGACCCTGGATTACAATTTTTCGGGCTACGAATTCCTGCCCGCTTCTGCCCTAGGGCTTCCAATATCCGGACTACAGCTCTGCAAGGCTTTACAGTCTTCGCACGTGATGTTTAAAGCCGAAAGATGGGAAAAGAAATAAGCCAGTTTTACCTCTGCCGTCCCTTGGTCGATTATCTGGCTCAGTGTTTCGCTATCGTTGTTACCGGAACGTTGCCCCTCCCCCCTCCTTCTGTGTTTTTCTCCTGGTAATGCATCCCCCCCCCCAACCTCGAGGGACCTCTGAGCCGGGACTGTGCTGCGGTAACTCTTGGTCCCTTGACTTGGGGGGAAACATGATTGCCGCCCTTCTCAGAAACCTCCAGGTTTCCTGTATACCTACCAACTCTGTGATATAGATCAACAGTGTATAAAATGCAGATCAACGACGTGGGAGCTATACTGAGCGGGTGAGAAGCTGCAAAATACACGTGAAATCTTCGATCCTACCTCCTTTTTGGGGCATGGCAGGGAACATGGTAAGCTCGGCCTGGTTGCCGGCCTGGTTACAGGCTTGAATTATACACATCCGGTAACGGTATCCTTCGTTCGGGACTTACAGTCACCCTGAACGGGCCCTAGGGATTATAGCCTCGGACCCGGACGCCCCAGGGCAAACAAGTGTTCACCCGTTCTGGACGACGCTGCTGGGCCCCGAATGACGCCAGTCTGGACGGACGGTTGGGAACCCTGGTGAGCATCATTGTTGATCTAGCTCTAAGTATCCTATTTTACTTCGGAAAGTTGTCAACATCGATCCACTGGAGTACTTCGAAGAAAATGGTATTACGAGGCAAAGATGGCGCATCAGAAATTGGATGAGATAAGTAGATGCTAAGTTTGGTTTTCGTTACACATTTACTTAAATCATCTGTTTTAGACTCTCAGTTATGAGCTTTTAGGCCGAATTCGGGCCGGTAGCTTCTGTGGCTTTCGGGGGCTTACAGCCCCCATCAAGCTGTGGGTATGATGCCAGTGGCTTGTGGCCCCCATGGGCCGCTCCCAGTCCCTATGCCGAGGAGGAGGTCTAGCCCCGGCAGTGATACTCGGCATCGGTCTCCAGATGTGATACTCGGCTTCGCCGAATATGCTCTCTTCTTTCCCATATATATATGCCTGTTTTTCTCTCTCTTTGTTCTTTAGACAATCACTTTTGTATGATAGTCAATTCAATATCTCTATTCGTACTCGATTGATCTCAACACATGTATCAGAATACGGGCGCCGAGGCGAATAGTCTCAGCCAGATACTGCGCATGTACATGCGTATGGGAGGTCGTTTGTCTATGGTCACTGAGGCCTCGATAAACAGAAACAATCAATAATCATTACAAAGTAACAATTTCAATTTGCACGTAAAGTTTATATCCCGGGAAAATACACCCTAAGCGACAGAGCTAGTTACAAATAGTACCAGTGTTCCCAACAGGCCCGGCCAGGCCAGCAATTTGAAAGCCCGCTGGCCAGCCTGGGGGCCTGCCTCATATATGCAGGCCCAACTATGGTAAGCCGCCACGATGGTTTCAGATGCTAGCTAGCTATGCTACTTCTGGTGTAGTTAATGTCATATAAGTGACTAGTAAGAAAATAATGGTTGCAACTGTGATAAAAGAGGGGGAGAAGCGTGAGTAAATTTTGCTATATAACACCGAAGCTTTCCCACGATCAAGACATTCTTTTCGTTTGATTCTTGATCACCTTCCCTTATTCCATTATTGCCATGCAAGGTCGTCTTAGCATAGCTAGTAATGATATTATGGCTCTGTGGTTTTTTCTGCTTAACATGCAAGTGTCACCTAAAATCACTCGGACTGGAGGCGCTTGTGGGTTGGCTGGGTCTATTTTGAATGCTTGCTAGTTAAATGTAAACATGTGAAGCTCGGCTGGTTTGGCTGGTTGGGAACGCTGGCTACTACTGTTCTTACTATGGGTTCGTTTCCAGGGTACCAATTCAATGCTCTCCGCTGCACACATTTCTAGCTTTTTCGCGAGTTCGTAGACATCAGGTATCCTAGTAGCACTGTCATCCGGGCAAACGTTGACCCCAGACCAGACTATTACTTTCTGAGAATCGATTGTTTGAGACTAGGGCAGTGGAGCACTGGACGAAAAGACAACAGAGCCCTACAATCTAGTTGTGCGCACTGCGCACGTGGCTCTACTCGATAAAACCAAAAAAATAAAGCTGGTGATCCTCCGCGCGCACCTGTAAGTCCAAATAAAACATTCCAGACTGGAAGTGAGTGTAAAAGAAAGAGAGAAAGAAACCGTGAAAGCAGGCTGAGTGGAAGAAGAAAGTGAAGTGCGAGAAACATGCTATTTATGCAGTCAATAAAAGGCCATATGATGCGCACAATTGTGTGCTGCTATCTTCGAACACGCATCATATCTTCGTGATGCAATCTCTGGGCCGGATATTCCGTGAGTGGACTCATCAGATATACCATCTTAGCTGACCGGCCCGTGTAATCCGGCAGTGGAACTTGCGGATATGTATTGTTCATTGAGAGGCCCGGTTTATCCGGGTTCGGAACCATCGGATGTCCGCACCATACTTCTGGCACCTGCGGGTACCTTGGCGAGGACCTAGGGTGTGCACTCATATCCCGGCCCGACCCTGGACGCCGACCTCGGGCCCTGTATGACGTCAACATGATAGGGTAGTGTTTTGATTAAACACTAGCAAGTGAATTCTTTGAAGGGTGTTAATTAAACAATGATTCTGCATGAATTACTGTAGCCCAAGTATCACGAGATTTTATTTTTGGAGCTGAAGTTTTCCAATCAGCGGAACAGCGCCGCTGTCGAAGATGATTTGAAGGGGCATGCAATTTTGTCCCTTGGAATTACAAGCGGAGTAATTTGACAGTGTCTCGTGCTTGTGTGTGTGCACGTGCGCTAGCGACTGAGGGTGCCAGTGAGATAGTCATGTTGCTGAAGGTTGTTATGATAATATTGATGATGATGATGATGGATGATGGATGATGATGATGATGATGGTATTGTGTAATTACGGTCTGAACCAAGTACTTATATACACCAGCACCGATCATCCTCTCGCAGCCTGAATCGTTTGAGATTTCGCTGAAGGAGCATGCCTGCATTTTAGTTGGTAATACCGTGTAGCGAGAGGCCTTTAACTCTGCATTAGGATAGTTCTCCTGCTTCCAGACTCTCCGCTCCGATAGCTGTAGAACTTGCTGCAGCGCTCCTGCTCCCATTGAGCTTTCACTGCCGCCCTCTGTTCGGAGATCCTTCTCGCTCTGCTAGCTGCAGAGATATATGCTTGCTCTTGGACTATACTTCCATGGCCTTCACGAGCTAAATTAGCCTGCTTATCGGCTTCCTTATTCCGATTCCGCGTGTAATATTTCATATTCCGTAGTAGTAATGGGTAGCACCGGCATACTTGAAGACATAACCGAGGATCTCTGGACATATGCCGAGTCTTTTTCCTTCTCTCTGTATCTTAGATTATGTACACCGTTCTCACTATATTCCAACAGACAGTTCGTTTCGTACTGCTCATAGAATTCAGGAGTGATGCATTTCAAATCTGCCTTCTCAAAATTTACCTCCGATTCACTATGACGAGAGCAATAACCTTACACAAGAAGAGTTCAATTGTTTAAAGAGCAGATAGCTATCTACGGGAAAATCTAAGCCTTTATATAAACGAGCTGGAGTGGCGGAGCCACTGGTGAATGATAGTTCGTGAATGACTGATTAGTTAGAACATCAGAAATCACTCTCTAGTGCATCTTAGTATCTTTGATAATATTAGAAACAATTCGCAACCGCTCTCCAGTCCTTTCTAGTAGCATCAATGGCCCTCCGGGCTATTCCAGCAGCTTGTAGGCCTTTCGGGCTAAATCCTAAGTCAAAGTCAACTGACTATACCCTACTCTCCCTACTTCTTACTTCGTCTTCCATACTCGACCACAGTTAGGTGGGTATTAAGGCCCATTTGCAAGTGAAAAGAGACCGAATCTATTGCTCTTCAATTTTTGGTGGTGGAGTTAGTCCATTGCTACGTAGATTTAGCTACTTCGGAGATTAAACCTATGACTATTTAGCCTCAATACTCTAGACAGGCCGTAAACGATCGGACCTCCTATTCAGGCAAGTTACCACCCAAAAATGGCAAGACGTAATAACGCTACATGCAGTATTGGGTAAATACTAAAATGCGATCCGATAGCGATAGAAAGGGAACAACTAGTGCGGTCTGATTACACTGTTTAGGCTTCCCAAAAGTCCGTGCGGGGCGAGCGGATGTCTACCCGATCCCGGACTACGATTTGTCGGGCAGAGAGTTTTGGACTAGGGGACTACCGGGCCCGCATGTAAGCCGAGTGATGGCTGGGTGAAGTGAGTGATGTGGCCGTGAATGGCCTGCACCTAATTTCTAGTCATCCACAACTATTGCAAGGTTCCTATGCATAGTATTTAGATACGAAGGTTGTATGTTATGTAATTTGTGATAAAATAAGTGGGTTTTAATCCAAAGAACCTTGAGATAGGGAGCGGTAACTTCCGTCCGGGCCCGCTCATGGCACGAGGTGTCTACGCATACTCCGCCCTGGACGACGATGGCGTGCCCTGGAAGACTGCCGGCCGGCAGCACTATTGGGAAGCCTGACACTGTTACCAAATTGTTACCAGAAATGGGATGTCCGATCATTTACTGCCTGAACCGGGGATGACATGCATATACTTTCTAGTAAGTCCAACGTTTCTAGTGACTAACATTTCTATTCTCCCTAGCCTATCCAACCAGGCAATGAAATTCAGCAGTGGCAATTTCCACACAGTTTCCACACACACAGGCCCTCGGCATTCCGCCGTTTATTTCCTAGCCGTTTAATCACTTTGTTCGCAATTTTATATCACTTAGCAATCTATTAATAGACACTAGTTACAACCGGAATCATCCTTCCCGCTACCCCAACCGAATATTCTCTGTTGAATCAACCAATATACTTTGAAGGCTTTCCTCATCTATCTTATTATCCTCATCTATTTTCATCGACACAGTTAGCGCACGTCCAAGTCATCCTTCGTTTTTATCATTGTCATCATCCACCTCCAGGGACATACCAATTGCTAGATCAAGCCTTTTCCCATCTGTCCCAAGACCGCGGTCATCATCACCCTGTTGCGACACGCCAAGCGATGGACAAGCATTGTCTTCACCATCGGTGCCATGCACCAATTGGTTACCATCCGAGAAGTGTCGTAAGGCCTCACAATCCTTACGTATTGAAGCCAAGATAGCAATGGCAGCTACGGAGGAGGGATGATTATCGCCCAACGTCGTTCGAAAACCACTGGTTACTTGAATCTGTAGTTCCTCGGCATCCTTCCATCGCCCCTGCTTGCAAAATGTCGATGCGAGGTTACCCATACTGATCAAGGTATCTGGATGCTCTTGGCCGAATACCCTTGTTCTCGTCTCCACAACTTGTACCTCCAGAACCTCGGCCTCCTTCCATTGCCCTTGCTGCCTCAGTGTCAATGCGAGATTGCCTATGGTAGTCAAGGTATGTGGATGCTCTGGGCCGAATACCCTCTGGAACGTCTTCATGACCTGCACTAACAGCTCCTCGGCGTCCTGCCATCGTTGCTGCATAATGTATGTTGAGGCGAGGTTGCCCATGCTGATCAAGGTATCTGGATGCTCTTGGCCGAAATCCCTCGTTCTTGTCGCCATGACCTGTATCTCTAGCTCTTCGGCTTCCTTCCATCGCTCCTGGTCCCTGTATACCAATGCAAGGTTCGCCATACTGCTCAAGGTATCTGGATGCTCTTGGCCATGTACTCTCTCGAAAATTTCCGTGACCTGCGCTAACAGCTCCTCGGCGTCCTTCAATCGCCCCTGGTTCATGTATGTTGATGCGAGGTTGCCCATGCTGATCAAGGTATCTGGATGTTCTTCGCCGAGTACTTTTTTGGAAGTCTCCATGACTTTGGCTAACAACTCCTCCGCCTCCTTCCACAGTGCCTGGTTCATGTATGTCACTGCGAGGTTGCCCATGCTACTTAAGATATCTGGATGCCCTTCGCTGAGTACTCTCTTTCTCGTCTCCAAGACCTGCACGTCCAGCTGCTTAGCTTCCACCAATCGCCCCTGGATCCTATATGTTGATGCGAGGTTGCACAAGCTGGTTAAGGTATCTGGATGCTCTTCTCCAAGTCCCCTCTTTCTCGTCTCCACGACCTGCACCTCCAGCTCCTCGGTCTCCTTCCATCGCCCCTGGTGCCAGTATATTGATGCGAGGTTGGTCATGCTGGTCAAGGTATCTGGATGATCTGGGCCCAATACTCTCTTTCTCATCTCCATGACCTGCACCTCAAGCACCTCCGCCTCCATCCATTGTCCTTGGTGTCTATATGTGGATGCGAGGTTACCCATGCTAGTTAAGGTATCTTGATGCTCTTGGCCAAGCACTTTCTTGAATGTCTCTATCATCTGCACCTCCAGCCCCTCGGCCTCCTTCCATCGCCCCTGGTTGGTGTAAGTCATTGCGAGGTTACCCATGGTGGTCAAGGTATCTCGATGGTCGTGGCCGAGTACCTTCTTGAACTTCCCCATGACCTGCACCTGCAGCTCTTCGGCCTCCTTCCATCGCCCCTGGTTCGTGTAAGTCAATGCAAGGTTCCCCATGCTGATCAAGGTATCTGGATGCTCTTGGCCGAATACCCTCTTTCTCGTCTCCATTACCTGGACCTCCAACTCCTCGGCCTCCTTCCATCGTGCGTGGGTCCTGTATGTCGATGCGAGGTTGTTCATACTGGTCAAGGTATCTGGATTCTCTGCCCCAAGTACCCTCTTCCTCGTCTCTATAACTTTCACGAATACCTCCTCAGCCTTCGCCCATTGTCCCTGGTTCGTGTATGTTACTGCGAGGTGGTTTACGCTGGCCAACGTAGAAGGATGTTCTGGCCCGAAAACCTTGTTTCTTATCTCTATGACCTGCACCTCAAACTCTTCAGCTTCCCTCAATCGCCCTTGTTTCCTATAGGTCGATGCGAGGTTGCTCATGTTTGTTAAGGTATCTGGATGCTCTTCGCCAAGCACTCTCTTCAATGTTACCATGGCCTGGTTCAATAACACCTCGGCTTCCTTCTGTCGCCCTTGGTTCGAAAATATCGATGCGAGGTTTCCCATACTAACCAAGGTATCTGGATGCTCTTGGCCAAGCACCCTCTCTCTCGTCTCCATGACTTGCAAGGACAACTCCTCGGCCTTCTTCCATTGCCCTTGGTCTTCGTATGTCGCAGCGAGATTGGCCATGTTGTCCAAGGTTTCTGGATGGTTATGGCCGAGTGTCCTCTTTCTTGTCTGCATAACCTGCACTAACCGCTCCTCGGCCTCTTTCCATCGCCCCTGCTCCCTGTATGATGCCGCTAGGTTGTTTATGATTATTGCAACTACTGAGCTCTGTGCTCCATAGATACTTTTAGTACGCTCTAGAACCTCTTCCTGCAATAGCTGTGCTTCCCTCCATTCGCCAAGTGTTATATGCGACTCGGCGACTTTCGTGATTGATTGAATGTAATATGGAAATCCTATTCCTTCGGCTTTTTCAAATTTGTCCCTGGTCTGCATTCGCACCATTTTTGATTCCGTAAATTTTCCCGATCCATTCAGTAGATCTCCGATTGTTGTGTATAATCCCAATGGTACGAAATGTAGCTCTCCAAACTCTCTTGTCATATCACGAACCTCTCGTTCATACTCTTTCTGAGCTTCTTCGAGTTTGTTCCATCCCCACGTTCTATATTCATGAACAAGGTTGACCGTAACAAGTTCGTTCAACCTCTCACTCTTCCAACTTACAGGCTGTTGTACTGCTTCTTTTTCAATCTTCAAATCGTTCGGTTGCTTGTTACTTTTTTCTAGCCATAGATAACACGCATTGTCATCCGACTTGATCCCAAATCCAATCAGAAAGCAAAATGCAATCTGGAATGCAATATTGGCAGCAAAGGGCTGATTGTTGTTGTACTTCTTTTCAAGGCTATCTTTAATCTGCATTCGTACTCGATAGTCGGCTATCATAAAGTCTGCAAGGTCTTCGGCAATCTTGAATCGCAGTGGTCAGTTCTGTAAGGCTTTTGGCTAACTATAGTAACGGAATTGTTAATTACCCGGAATTCTGCAAGCGCTTGTAGCTTTGTCGTTATCTCAACTGGCACTATGGTAAAGGGTTGTAATTCAGCTCTGAACATCTTAGTGACAGTCTTTGCGCTTGGGTTGATCGTTGGTGAAACTCACTGCTCTTGGCTCAAGAAATCCACTAATTTTCGAACATCTGACGTCCGTTTTTTGGGGTCGAGCCGAACAGTGCAGTTGAAAAATTCTTTCAGACGACTCGTAAGCTCAGTGTCGGGTAGTGATTGCAGAAGCTGATCAGCAATATCACCAATTCTATCTTCAGCTTTCAACTGTTCAAGCACTGTAAGGGGCCCAGTAGATGCATCAAAAGAAGCAGACACTTTCTCGCATTGTGGATTGTGTGATGGAATATCCGATAGATGGTTACCAAACAGAACCCAAAGGCACAACAATCCAAAGGAGTACACATCTGTCTTTTTGGCTTCAGGGACTGTAAACTCTCCCCAATGATGCTCTGGAGCACTCCACGGCCTTGATTTGGGCAGAAGAACCCTTCCTGCTTCACCTGCGGCCAGAGTGGAATATCCGAAGTCGGCCATCTTAATTGTAGTCTTGCCAGTAGCATCCTTGAAAACTAACACATTTTGTGGCTTGATATCGCCATGAATCACGTCTATGTCGATGTTAGATATCCAACCTGCAATGCAAAATCCATCTGGAATGACTAACTATACGCATGCAAAGCCATGATCGCATTTCCAATGTCGGCACAGATTTTGAGCCGGTCATCAATAGACATATTCATGCCCTCATTCACATTCATGAACTGTTGCAGATCCCACACTGCTTTTTCAAAGACCAGTACAGGTACTGCTTTCTCGGTCCTGGGCGTGATTTCCCAACAGATTCCCTCCAGGTTGACTATGTTTGGATGGCTTCGAATAGGAGGTTGACTTAAAATTAGTACCTCTGATATTAACGGTAAAAAGTCCATGTCTGAATCTCCGTCGTGAAACCGCTTGAAAGCAAGAGGCATATCAATAATGAATGTCGACTGAGTTATCGTCCCAGAACCACCGGTACCGAGAGTACTGAGAGCTGGCTGCCACGTGATGGGGAGATAGTCAATGTTGCATTTTTGGATAATTGAAAGAAATGCGATTAGGTCGTTTTCGAAACTGCCGTTGGTGCGATTTGTGGAAGCAGAGTAGCGGGTAGTTACACCATCTGAGTGGGATACTAGTGCGAGGTTGGGCGTTGAAAAGATGGTATGGTCATCGGAAGGTGATACCGGCGCGGAGTCGCGCGTTGAAAACATGGTGTATGGACTTGTGGTGGGTGCGCAAGCTGCGATCACTTGAGTTTAGAAAGATGGTGAAATGGTATACGTAGTTTCGTCGTCTTGTTTTTTGGTTACTGTTATTACTTAGGCTTGACTTATGGAGAGAAAAAAGAATTGTACATACTTTGTATCGATTAATTGTTGTTAGGCGAATCGGTCTACTGCTACTCAACGGAAGTATTAATGTAAGCTCGCGCAAGCAGTGTGCTATGCGCACTCGTATGAAACAATCGCTTTCACACTTTAGCTTGCAGCATTGCGTCATTCTTATGCGTGATTGTGCTACCGCTCATAACTAGTTCAATATGGAGATGTTTTTTTCTTTTGTTTGTACTTATCGTACTGCATTCACTCTATCTAGAGTTTGGCAGAGCCTGTTTCCCTCCCTCCGGATGGCCGGATAGGTGGGGCACCCCCTCCCGCTATCGTTCCTCCCCTTTGACATATGAAAGTAGAGCCAATACGAACGATCAGTTGCAGAGCTGTGCGCTAAAAATAACTTTATGCAACACATGATAAGTTCCAAGCGAAACGTCATATTTGGTTGAAGTGGGGATTTTCGTTTTGCGTGCAGTAATTATGCTTCTATCAGTCCGATTGACAAGTCATCCGTCTTTCACTTCGGGGAGGTCGGATATGCAAGCTGCACGAACACAAGGCTGCACCGTGCCGCAGGCTGCAAAACAGAGACAGGGATCGGCAAACTTGCAGCGTTTGGCTCTGAACGTGGTCACAACAGCCCCATCCACAGAACATTGCCGTCATGCACACAAAATGGTGGCCGATTCGATCGATGAACACGTGGCCCCTCGAGGTGACGCTATGCAATAGCCAATCCATATTTTCCAAGCAAGCACGTTCTCCGTGAAACAACGTTCTGCATCGTGGTAAGTGCGGCGCAGTCGCCTGGCGCGTTTGAGGTGCACAACATGGGGTTGAAAATATTTTCTCGTGAGAACAGCACCTAATACCAAAAGACAGGAGCGATCTTGTTGGCCAGGTGCACAAAAATGGGGCTGTCCAAACTCGCGTCGTTGAGAATTAAGTATGTATGACTTGACCATTGCATTGGTGCGATTGTCGTTTTGCTTTGCTGCGCCTTGCACAATAGAGCCGCTTATTGTTTGTTCGTGCAACCGATTGAGAGATTATCGCTGATACAAAATTGGAATCGACTCTCAAACCATACATTAAAGGCGTCCATCCGATAGTCCATCAGTTTCGAATCAGCCCAGACACATACTGCAGCTAAACAGAATTCTTGCAAAGGCTCTAAAACGTGACAGCAAAGACGGTCATAAAGAATCACTACCTCTTGCTTCACAAGCTCGTGGAGCTATTAGAAAAATTGTTTCCCGACGATTGGGAGCAACAAGTACACTCATCAAGGTATTCTACGATCATTCGCTATAGAGATTACTTTTAACTGTGGCTAAGAGTTTGCAAGGCTGAAATATATGCTGTTTAAGACTTGCAGAATGACCCCAGCGTGAAAAGAATAATTGCCTTGGGTGTGCTTTTGTGCTGCGGTTGTTTGAGCGTGGCATTGGCTTAGGGCTGTTGCCTTCCGTATCTTTGAATCATTATTATTCGTGGTTCTGTATCTCAAGCATAGCCCATTCGAAATTCGGATCCGCTTTATCCAATTACATATCTATCATGCAATAGAACCGGTTCGGCAACTTACACTCGAGGCAGTTTCGTGGCCGGTTATACCACTTCTATAGTGTCATGAAAAATGTGAGCGGTCGCGAAACAGGCAGAACTATACGCACTTTAACTATTCGGTCTCCGATTTATGATATCCGAAATATTCATTGCGCGGCTTTAGATGTAGTCATAGAAATCTCCAAAAATTGACGAAAGTCGAGCGTTTCCACAACCGTATGATGAGTAATAAAGATATTCCAAATTGGATACGGGGATTCATACTCTAGTATGGAATACGTTCGATCAAGGAAAAATTCGCAGACTTGATTGCGATCTAAAATCGGGAGAGCTGTGCTGCGAGCATGATTATGAGCATGGTGGCGATGCATCACAACACCCCTTCCACCACCACCACTACCCTGGTTTTTACAGGTGGCTCAGCTTGCTTCTTATCATTGAGCCTGATACGATATGCCATGCATGTAAGTTGTCAGGGTAGTTTACATACTAAATTCCTATTCCGCCCACCGCCTAAAACTGTCAGCCTTACAATCCTAGGGAAATCCTAACTGTTGACGTTGGGCTGTTTGGGATATTAATGTTACCATTAGTAGGCTAGAAAGATTGATATAAATTCCATGCGTCCTCCTTTCGTTCTCATGAGTGTTATGACTTGTGATAGTACGCATCACTAAACCCTCTCAGAAGATTTGCCAAAATAGCAGCGGCTTAATCAGCGCGGTTATCATTTGTTTTCCCCGAAGCTCACAGTTATATTGGTATCGATATCAGTTCCCTTTGCTAATCGGAAGACAACATATTTCTTATTACTCTGCATAAACTCACCCGAGCCGTGCGCCTCGTTCTTAGTCAGATCCTATTCAAGACCGCGATGGGGCACACAATTGATATTCTGCGAGGGGAAATTGAGAAACGACGCAACCAGTCCATAAATGGTAGCTACTTCTTTAGTCGGCATGATATTAACGATCTCTTAACAAGAACTATTATCGAGGATGCCATTAGAGAGTGTGTTAAGGAATACGCAGTTCCGGATCACCAAGAAAAGGTTGTCGTCAATCGCATCTTCACCGAAGGGAAGATTCTTTTTGGAATTCTCATTTGGAAGAAATGGCTACCCAAATTGATGCATTTTATTGAGCATGATGCACTTGACTCCCAACTACCACTCGAGATACCCAGAGCCGAAAAGATTGCTGAAAATGTCGGATGGGATTTCGCTCAAAACGCACAATGGGAGTTTCTGCCTCGAACTCTGACAAAAGAAATGAGCGGCTATCATTGCAATTTCCGCGACGAGGAGATACTACCATTTATTGGAGAGACTCGGCTGGGAGAAGGGAATTTCGGTGATGTTTTCCAGATGTCAGTGTTACCGTCGCAGCAGACTATGTTTCCAGATCAAGTATGCTTCCGCTAGTATTGATTCATGCAATGATCTAATCCATGCAGAACGCAGAAGTCCTCATAGTGAGAAAAACATTACGGAAGGATAAGTATTTTGCACGGGAAAAAGAATGCCTTCAAGTTTTGGACCACCTTCAACATCCCAACATGGTCAAGCTCTTGGCATCTTATAGTCATAGCGGAAGTCACCACTTCCTATTCCCACTGCTCCAAATGAACCTAGAGAAGTTTCTGCAACTTGGGGAGCGTTTTGGGGAGTTTAAGAATGACTTCACGTTCTACACAGCTTTGCAGGGCCTTTCTTCGGCACTGGAGAAGATTCACTCCCTAAACCTCAACTCAGAAGATAACGATGTGGAGCTCAGACGGATTGGATACCACCATGATCTTAAACCAGCGAATATCCTAGTCGATTCTAGAACCTTCTATCTGGCGGATTTCGGTCTTGCAAACTTGAAGCGAGAGGGTGCAGGCTCGCAAACACGGTGGAAATCGGGCCTGGCGGACTATGTCGCACCGGAGTGTATGGACGAAAAATTGAACAACCAAGATGTGGGGCGTCCTCTAGATATATGGTCATTTGGTTGCATGGTGTCTGAAATTGCTGCATACATCGAAGGCGGTCCGGATAGTGTGAACAGCTTTCGGAAACAAAGATCTGGAGCAGCCTTCAGACCGAACATGGAGGATCGATACTACTTTTCGGGAAGCAACATAAGACCACAGGTTATTACTTGGTTCGAACATTGCAAGGCGAGGTCAGCGAGTAGAGTTCACCATAATTTGCTTGAGACCGCCGGACAAATGCTGAAAATCAATCCCACCGAACGACCTAAAGCGGCGGAGGTCCATCAGCGACTGTCCTTTTTGAGCCTCGAGGCTCTCTTCAATGCTGTGCAGCAAGCTTTGTCCCACTTCCTTAGGGCAGCCTCCCATCACAGGAACCCAGGGCCATCGGCTACAACGATTCAGTTCGAGAATGAACGGCTTGCAGCTTGGGGTAAAGTCTTACAACTCACTGGCCATGGGCCTTCGGGCGATGCTATTGAAATAGTCAGCAATAAAGCCAATGATTTCCACCATATACTCACCACCATACTTGAAAAATCGAAACGGGATATCAGGGCGGACAAAACTGTGTCACCCTCTCCAGTGGCTATTTCAATTTGCAAGCCGTTTCACGATGAGCTTCAGGGGCTCATAGATAAACTGTGGCATTCACTTCCGGCTGTCTACCAAGAGAAGCTAAGGCATGTGTGGCTAGAGGATTCGTCAGATAGAAGCCGCGAAGCCCTCCATGATATCGAGTCCAACACACGGTCTAGTCAATATTCTGAGCTCGGTACTTTGGCAACGACCAAACAAGAAATCCTGCACCTAGAGAATGTCGATATTCGCGACACCGGATTACAGATACCTGAGATGGAAAACTTGAGATTGAACTCAAATGCGCTCCAAATTGAAAGCAACTTTAGTGATGGACTTTCCATTGGTCACTATCATGACAAGCATGTGCTTATTGAATGGGTCTCCCACACGGCAAACAGTGACGAAATGTCTCTGGCCGAAAGAGAGCAGCGCATGAATTCCACAGCTGAAGTTTTCTGTTCATTTTCAAAACTTAGCGGTATTTGCGTACTGAATTGCCTCGGTTTCGTGATACCCACATCGGGTGCCATTGGTCAACATGACTGTGCTTTCGTTTGGGCCTTCCCCACATCCTCTCCACCGCTACCACTGCAGCATAAAAAAATTACCCCTATTAGCCTCTTCAGCGTGCTCAAAACACGCAGGAAGAACGACCTCCCTCTCGGAGAGAGGTTTCGGCTTGCATACAAACTTGTCAGTTGCGTCAGCGAGCTGGTCATAGTGAAATGGCTACACAAAAATATCAACTCAAGAAATGTGGTATTCTTTGTGGACGAGGAAAGCACCTCAGTGCTATCGGATATTTTCCAGCATCCTTACTTGGTTAATTTTCGTTACTCCCGGCCTTCGAAGAAATTATACCAAACTGAGAGACCAGACAACGGCTTGCGTTTGCAGCATTACCAACACCCGGACTACTCCCCCAGTGAAGATTATCGAGAGACCTATGACTATTACAGCATCGGCATAATACTACTAGAACTTGGCAGCTGGACAGCCTTGGACATATATCTCAACCACAATCCAAATCTCAAATCAAAGCCATCGGAATTTCGCCTTGAATTGATCAACAAATACGCGCCACGATTGGATTACATTATGGGAGCAACCTATAGAGACGTTACTCTTGCATGCCTGCGGGGTGACTTTGGCCAGAGCTCAGGGGGTTCAGGGGGACAGACTGTACTTGCGGAGTTTCATGATAAAGTTGTTGGCCCTCTCGGTGAATTGTCAAGATCGCGAATATAGGTGGGTGTAGGGTGGTATACATTAATGTGGGAAGGAACGAGGGGCAGGATAGGGGCCATAAGTGCAGTAGAGGAGCAAGGTGGAATGCAGTGGAACGCGGGCAGTGTTAGCGGTCTTAGTTTCTTACTTGTTGAATGGTATTGAATGTTGTGTACTAGATGTCTATTTATCTGTAGATCAGCATGTTCTCTTTGTAATACACCATTAACTAATGTGTAGTTCATTTCTTTTTCGGTCTCTAGCTATGATGAAGCGCTGTCTGGGTTCCAAATAGTCCAGACGCCCACTAGTCTTCTCGGGCCTAGGAATAAGGTCTCGGGCGGGGTGTGAGTAGTTACGCCTAGGGCCCGGATCGGGGATCTAACCGGTACGAGCGAAGGTTACCGCTGGGTTGCTATGGGTTTTCCCCTCAAAATGACTGCACTAATCACGGATATAATGCATCTTGACAGTTAGCAGCCACTATACGCCATCACCAATATCAGAGACCACATGATGAGGTCTATCAGGCTTCTCAATAGTCCGCGCCGCCCGGGCAACACCGACAACACCCCGCCCCACGCCGGGCTTTAATTTCGGGGTAAGGAATATCACTGACTACAAGAAGTAAGGCATGGAACTATGGCCTAAATACCTGCAGGACCTTATAGTCTTGCAAATCCACCGTACCGGGCAAGAATACGGTAAGAATAGACGAATTGGGGTCGAAACGAGCCCGTATTATTGGATCCCAGATTCAGGGAAGTGACGCTATCTCTACCAGCCGCGGGAAAGTGGGATCGTGTAGTTTCCCCAAACAAAATATGTGATTGGAATGTGAATTATCTACTAGGGGAAAGTGGAGACAAGTCATTTCCCAAATTTGATCGGTTTCCAATGCATTTCTTCCTGCGTAGTCGTTGTATTTCCAGTCTTTTCCATACAATTTCACCTACGCCACACCAACATACCATTTTCCACTCCTTACCATACTGTTTCTGTTTTTAAATACTTTCCAGCTGCTTACCAAGCTCCACACAACTTACCTTTCCTTCACTTCCTAAAAGTCACGATGTTTTTTAAGATAGTTATCATGGTGTTGAGGTTTTCATTAGGCCGTACAGTGATCATTTTTACAGTTCTCGCCATGGGGTGTGGCTTCTCCCACTTACTTTTTTGCTACGAGTAAATTGCGTCAGTTTCGCCTTTGTGGGACTTGTGTGTGAGCGGGTGCGTACCGGCAACAGGTGCACGATGGTTGGGTCCGTGATGGTAGTAATAGAGCCGATAAATCTCACGACCCTTGGCATTCCCGGCATTGTACCCTCAAAGCATCCTGCATACTCACGGACTTGACAACTAGGTTACACACATATATATGAAAAAGAATTGCACAGAAAGTATTGGTTTGTATACTGGAAAGTGTGTTTTCCAAATCCCACATTCCAATACTCTCCCTCCCACCTTCCCGCGTAGAAGGCCTGTAATCAATATTTCGGCCAGAGACGGACTAGGGAGAGAGATTCCTGCCCCACCCTGGACGGCAAAATCGGGTCCTAAATGTCGCTAGGCCGTTGAGAGCCCGCTGTATCACGTGACGGACAAGCTATGTCGCAAAATCACCAGCCGTCACTCGCATCTTGAACCTATCACTCTGTTGCATGTGTACCTGCATCGTGAGCCTCACAGTTCAGGTCCGTTTGATATGCAGTTGGTGTATGAAGATATGCCTCAGGAGAGCGGCTCGTATCAGTAGAAGAGCGGCTCATATCAGTGCAAACGGATGAGCAAACGGAGATAGATATGGAGACGAATATGGCTGAGAATATGGGAGACAAGTCTGTATATATACGGGCCTTCTGGCCTCGAGAGTCAATCAATCAAGTCATAGAAGCATCCAAAGTAACACACTCTGTTACGATATGGAAGTTGGGGAGAACCGTGCGCGTATATTCTATGGTACAGAGAAGAGAGAAGGAGAAAGACTCGAGATATATACAGGAGGCATCAGCCCCTGCAGCAGTGACCGTGTATCAGACCTGTAATATCATGTACATCTGTAACACACTCGGCTGATATGCAGGCCTGGTTGTTGCATATGTTCTAGTCCGTTCACGGAGAATGTCAGTCCGCGGAGTAACTAGTCAGTTCACGGAGTCCCGCCTTCAGTGAACCTACTAGTCAGATCACGGATCCGTGAACTGATCGATACAAAATTACACTCAACCAAAAGTAATGGGTGTTTTTTAATGCGACTTAATCGATTTTCAATATATCGTAAATCGAAGACTGAGAGGTGAAAGAGCGATGAATTATGCATATTTCATGTATGT